>ERZ651776.129-NODE-129-length-108593-cov-15.507704_pt1 | contig 108593 bp, 90 predicted proteins | sample MGYA00514761_ERZ651776 | MGnify/ENA metagenome assembly ERZ651776 | reverse complement strand
ACCTCGCAGTTCGCTCCGCTCTGCGTAATCACGCAGTAGTAGTAAAGCGTGCCCACCACGTCAACCGGTGGGACATACGAAGAAGATGTAGCGCCAATAATCTCCGCGCCGCCCGTGTTCGAAGCCGAAGAAGTCTCATACCACTGGTAGCTGTACGTGCCCGTGCCGCCATCGGCCATAACCTCTAACGGAATCACAGGACTCGCAAACTGACAGTAGCTCGTATCCAATGGCTGAAGCGTTACAAGCAGGTCTGGAATTACCGTCACCTCGACCGTATCGGAATCTGAGCAACCCGTTATCGCATCTGTATATACATATTCGACCTGATACACACCGATTCCTACCCACAATGGATCAAAAAGACCATCTGCAGTAACAGCTCCAGCTGCTTCATCTAAGCCAAGAAATAGCCCTGTACCATTTTCATTGAGCCCCGGTGAAGTGCCTTCAATTTGTGCTGGAGAATCTTGCAAGCACACCTCCATATCATTTCCAGCAAAGACATCTGGAAGCTCAATAATTTCCAAAGAAAGCGAAGTGTAAGTCGCACATCCGTTGCTATCGATCACCAGCACTTCCAGTTCGAGGAGTCCTACTTCAGTCGAACTGAATGAAACAACGGAGCCATCTGAGGACTCAAGGTCTACATCTGACAACCATTGAATGAAGTAAGGCTCCAATCCACCAGAGATTTCAACCTCAATGAATCCAAGTTCACCCTGGCATAGAGCTGCGGGGCCGTTGAGATTCACTTCTGGCCGTTGAAGCACCTGTAAGATTAGTTCGTCCTGGGTTTCACAAGACTCCACTCCGGTCGAAATGGTGTAGACATAAGTATCCGGCGTTAGTTCGGACAAATCAATTGAACTGGAGTCACCGGTCAACGCGGGACCACTCCAAGTAACAGACTCACTGGGATAGTATCCAACCAGTAAGAGAATGCTATCCGCTTCACAAATGAATACATCATCACCCGCATCAGCTACAATGGGATCATCGACTTGAATGTTCAGGGTGTCGAGGTTTGAACAACCAAATTCGTCAACAAACTCATAATCTAATTGGTATACTCCAGCGGTCAAACCATCCGGATTGAATAGGCCGTTCTGCCCATCAATGATTCCCGTTCCAAACCAATTGCCTCCAAGCGGCGAATAGTCATCAAGGTTGACAACGTAATCCTGATTGCAAAAGACGAGGTCTGAGCCCGCTTCCACTGCTGGCAGCGGGAGCACTTCAAGTTCATAATTCGAAAAACCTTCGCAGCCTCGGTCATCCACGACCTCAAAAGCGAAAGGAAACGTTCCTTCCGACTCCGTTGTGATGCTGAAAAAGTCACCTTCGCCTTGACTCGCGCCAAAAGTCCATTGCACGATATATTCTGGCTGCCCCCCTGTGACTTCCGCAGAGGCCGAAAATTCCTCACCTATGCACACGAAGTCAGGGGCATCAACAGTGAGTTCAGGTAGCTCAAAAACCTCAAAATCAAAGGCCAATGTAGAGCTGCACGACAAAGTCGAATACGTCGTTACGCCGGTGACATTTCCTACAACGTCCGCGTCCGGATTCAATGTTAGCTCATTGCCTGCTGCTACAAGAGGGGGTTGGTTGAGATTCCAGCTGTAAACTTCAGCACCCGACACTTGAAATGTTACTTGATCACCACTGCAAACACCACCCTCAGGATTGGTTGTCAGCGTCAATACCGGATTCTCCTGGATTTCGACCGTGATCGATTCAGTATCACTGCCACACGCATTGATTGCCTCCACGTCGATGCTGTAAACGCCCCCCGCTGGAAAGCTGAATTCTTGTGAGGTGACATCAAGCGCCTCCACAACTCCTGCAATGCTCCATTCAATCAATTCAATTGGAGCACCGCAGTCATCCAATGATACAATTTGTGCCTCAACCACCTCTTCTTCACATTGCATAACATCCTCAGAGAGTTCCAAAATCGGAGGACCATTGACCTCTATGAAGGTCGTCTCCGTGTAAACACCACAAACGTTGGACTTCGACCCAGGCACGGAGTGTTCAAGGGTGATTGAATAAAGCGCCTTGTCTAGCAAAACGAGCGTAGGATTTTGCGAGTGCTCGTCGCTGCCTGCCGCCCACACATATGAACCTCCTTCAATGACCCACTCAATGAAAGGGCTGCCGCAAGGCAGCGCCTCGGTTATATCCTGTAAATCGACTGTCATCGGAAAACATTGGCCGTCCGTTGAATAAGCCAATTCGGGTTCCAACTCAGGAAATACACAAACCTGTTTGGCCGCATATCCGGTTGGACAGTAATCGTGGCTTTCAATATAATTCAGCAAATAAAGTCCAGCATCTGGGAAGGTTACATTCAGGTTTAACCCCTCTGCCGAAGAAGGAATGGAAGCTCCTTGACCTTGAAGCGGGCTGGTGAACCAGTATCCGCTGTTGTCCACGCAGCCATCTCCACCGGGGCAACAATCTCCGCCGGCACCATCGCATGCAGGGTCGTTTCCCGGAAGGGGATCACCCGGAGCACAATCGTAAACTTGAATGCCATTTCCCGAAATCTGATATAAAATGTTCAGGTCCTCACATACAGGTGTTGGGCCATTGATTACAGGATCCGGAGCTTGATGAATCCGCACGGGATCGATATACGCAATGGACGTTCCGCAGGCATTCGAGGCATTTACTTGGAAATAAAATGCATTGTGGCTGTTCAAGGGGGTCGTTGAACCACACGATGCAACGGTGTAGTCATGGTTCACAAATTCTGGAGGAGGGTGAGAAAAAACCTCCGTTGGTGTGCCATCACCAAAATTGACCGTATAATCTGTTCCAAACGCGTTGGACTCGAAATTGGTGATCGGAAAGGTTAATTGATAGGGACTGCAAAGGCCATCCGTGTTGCCGGGGTTTGCCGTGCCAATTTGCGGATTATTTCCTACGAATAACTCCCCCGCCGTTGCACTCTGGCAGCCATTATTTCCTGTTGCCTCGACCGTTATGATGTACTCTCCAAATTCGTTGTAAGGTGTAGACAACATTTCAATAAATGGCAGAGCCGGCGTAAATGTCGTGTCTGTTCCATTTCCCCAATCCACCGTCAATGATGCAATTCCACTAATTCCAAAAGGCTGAGGAAAGAGCGTGATTGCATAGTTTGGCCAAGTCAAATCACTAAGGCAAAGGGCCGTCACTGGTTCTAAACCAGCGTTAGGTACTTGGAGTACCTGTACCATCTCCGTCATGAAATCGGAACATCCATTTGCATCCGTAACAGTCAACGTTACAGGCACATTTGACGTCCCTCCTCCGTCCACAATAATTTGAACTTCTGGGCTGCTGAGTTCCGATGTACCGTAGATTCCTCCTGAACCAAATTCCCAATTAAAATCAAGTCCGAATCCACTTGATTCATTGTCAAATAGAACAGGCACGTCTCCACATTGGCCTTCTCCTATAACATCAAAATTTGCAAGAGGCTCCCCTTCAGGCTCACACCCACAAGACCAATCGAAATCATCGGTTAGGGCGACCAAGTCCACATTCTCAGCGCACCCGCAGAGTCCCAGTGAATCACCCAAGTCTACCTCAAAATGCAACGACAGAAATTCGCCACCTTGAATTTGCTCATCATTGATTGTCAGCAAACTATCACTTCCCAAGCCCAGTGTATCACCGTCCAAGATCCAGGTCCAAGTGGAAGTGGTATCCACCATCGCTGCAAGAGAATCAGATACCGCGAACGAAAAAGACAGATTGCAGTTGTCAGCAGAATCAAACGAAATGGACAGATCTAACGAATCACAGAAAGCCTCACAGGTTTCTTGTCCCAAGGATACCGCAGAGAGAGCCAAGCTCATGAAGAGAGCCAGCACCCCCTTGTTAAAAGCATTTCGCGTTTCACTCATCCGGCAACAACCTTAATTCTGTTCTCCGATTTGCTTGATGCTCATCTTCAGTGCATGCTACCCCATCAGCACAGCGGTTGACCAATTGACTCTCGCCATATCCCCTCGCGATAATCCGGATCGGGTCAATGCCCTTGGCAATGATATAGTCTACGCAACTTTGAGCGCGACGTTGGGACAAATCTTTGTTGTAAGCATCCGAATTTCTAGAATCCGTATGCGAAGACAATTCCACGCGAAAAGTGCGGTACTTCTCGTCCGACATATACCGAACCAGCTTATCGAGCTCACTCTTGCCTTCGGCTCTCAGCAACGCTTTGTCCAGATCGTAATAGATGTTTTCTAAGTTAATCACCTCCGACTCTTCCGTTCGGGGACGCAGCGTAACGGTCTTTTGAATCGACAATAGACAACCCGATGGAGGTTGCTCAAAACCCTGGTAACCGTCCCAATAATTGATCATCGAAACATGCACCGCCATGAAGTCCATGCTGATCTCGTCATCCCACTCAAAAACACCTTCCGAATTGGTCACGCGGTTGAGGCGCTTTTTCTGTTCGTTTTCGAACGAGAGCATTGCGTTGTTCAAGGGGTTTCCCTCGAGGTCAACAACCGTCAAGCGATTGGGTTGGCGTTTGTAATTAAAATCCAGTACCGTTCCCATGGAATCGACATCTTGCATTACCAGCTCCAATTCTGGCGGAGAATCCATCCCTTCTAACACTTGACTTGTCAGGGTATACGTCCGGTTTCGGATGGCAATGAATTGCGCATTTCCGTCCTCATCCGTTTGCGCAGTCGTTGCCGACCCCGCAAATTGGTCTTCAGCAATTACGTCAATGCCCACAATTGGCGAACCGTCGCATGCTTGCACATGCACCGTCAATTTCCCAGCAGAGGGATTCCCATTAACGCTGAAGATGGCATCCTTGGATTCCATTCTATTCGATGACAGCCAACCGCTGCCCTTTGTCTCGTCAAAAACAAAGGCGAAATCATCCAGATTAGAATTGATAGGATAGCCCAGCCGTTCTAGTCTTGCTGCACCTTCGCGATAGATAAAAATGTCCAATCCTCCTGCTCCAGGGTGGCCATTCGAACTGAAAAAAACCGCTCCCGTTTGGGATACGAAAGGGAAAACTTCGTCTTGGTCCGTATTGACAACTGGACCTAAATTTTGCGGCTCCGACCATTGACCATCTTCCCACTTTGAACTGTAGAGGTCCATTCCACCGAAACCACCTGGACGATCACTTGAAAAAACCAAGTCGTCATTCAGGTCGAAAACAGCATGCGCACAAGAATACAGAGGGGAATTCCAAGGAAACAAGTCATCTGGCCTCCGCTCCCATTCTTCAAGCTCTGGAATCCATCGATAAAATTCAAGCTTCAGTCTCGAGCGAGAAACGTTTTCAGAGACGTCAATGTCCTCATGATTTCGAGTTAGCACAGCAAAATCCTCGTCTGCGTCGAATGCAACGGGCCCATCATGCAATCGAGAATGGCCAAAGGCACCGAACAGATCTTGATTTCGAATTTGCTCGAACCAGGTGTACTCTCGGAAAGGCTCCTTCACATCTTCAATCCACGTTAACTCTGTGTAATACTGTCCCGTCCAACCGTCTCGCATGGGAATAAATCCTGCGTTCAATCCCGTGCTCATGAAAACCAATCCGTTTTGAAACGGATACGCTGAGAACTCTTCTGCACTCGACTGTGGACGAAGCGGTTCCACCGTGAAAGCGGTCGAATCCCGCACCAATTGGATCAGACCGGAAACGCCCTCTTTCCATCGCAACAACCCTGGATTGTCTGGAAATTGGTCGAGGGCCATTCCAATCGACTCTTCAATTTCATCGTATCGGTTCTGAAGGCAAAGTAAATCCAGCTGCCTGAGCCAGTCCTCTGGCTCTCCATGGCCCGTGGCAATGATCGCAGCATTCCAATCAACCGCTTCCGTGAGTAAATCTGCGCTTAGAGCCGATTGGGCTGCCATCCGCATAAAATCTTCTCGCACCGAGTCGGCATACGTGGAATCAACCGCCAAGTCCATCCAAAGTGGATAGGCATCTGCATATTTCCATCGCAGCATCAATTCACTTGCCATGTCTTGGCGGGAAAATTGAGCCCAGCTGCATTGCCAAATCCCAAAGGAGAGCAGAACGTAGAGTGCGTACTTCATTAGAAATATCGTGGGCTTTGATAGGCCGTTCTCTTAAATCCAAAATCCCAAGAAACGCCTATTTCGTGTGACCCAAAATTTCGATTGGCCAAACCATTCAAAGGAAAGTCCACCGCATAGTAAACACGCCATGACTCATCGATAAAGTAACTCAATTGAAACCCGAAGCCTTCTTTCCATCGCATCATGGTCCCAATGCTATACCGTTCCATAAACCAAGCTTCTACACCCACGTCCATTGCAAAGGGCGCACCTGAGACTTTCTTGACCATGCAGACACCTCGAAGGTCGACTGCGCTGTTAATCCGATGGATGTAGCCCGTCATGAGATACAAGTGCCTCCGTTGAACCGGGCCAGACCCCTGAAAACCCATGGATTGCTCCAAGAGATGCGGAATGGAAAGTCCCACATACCAATCATCCTTATACGCCATTGCACCAAATCCAGCGTTGAACGCTGCTTCTTTATAAGGTGCGGCCTGCAGAGGGTCATTGAGATCGGACACGTGCAATTGACTAAAATCAAACCGGTTGCTCTGGACGCCTAGAGACAAGCCTGTCGTCAAGTTGAATCCGTGTATCGGCTTAGGAAAGTAATAGGCAAAATGGCCCATAAACTCCGCATGACCACGGGCACCGCTCTGGTCTTTCAAGGCGGTAATTCCCACGCCCATCCGATTCCTCAAGATGGGTGCATGTGCCGAAACCCATTGGGTCCTTGGCGCTCCTTCCCATCCGACCCACTGGGCGCGATTGATGACCATGGTTCGCAACACACCGTTTGTTCCCGCATGGGCAGAATTGAACTGAATGGGATTCCGCAGGTACATCGATAATTGAGCATCCTGCTGACTCCAAGCAAAAGGCGCAGCGAGCAATGCCACAATCACTCCAAGGATTCTGGTCGTTCGGTTCATCATCGCTGCTCGTGTTGAAGTTCAAGAAATCCCCGGAAAGGCTTTTGCGACTTTTTTCGCGTATCAATGAGGTAATAATACGTGCCCGCCGGAAGCAGTTTTGCACTCCCCAATGCCGGATCCCATGTTCCCGCCCAATTGTTGTCATACGGTTCCGCTTCGAACACCTGGGTACCCCACCGATTGAACACTTTAACGTTGTTGTCCGGATACATCCACAGGTACTCTACCACCCATGCATCGTTGAACCCGTCGCCATTCGGAGTGAGCAGTTGACTTGGAATGACCGGGGTCAATGGGTAACAAGCTACTTCAAACGTTCCCTCGACTTCGCACCCTCCTGCATCGGTTCCTTCAACATCGTACAATCCCGCATCAACCCCGTCGAGCAATGCATTGTTTTGAAATAGCCCCCATTGGTAAGCGTACCCTCCTTGTCCGCCGGAAGCAACCACCTCAATTGAGCCATTGGCTTCCCCGCATTCAGAATCCACCGTTTCAACCAGCATCAGCATCAAAGGATCGAAATCGACCAGCTCGATGGTCGCTGAATCTTGGCAGTCAGACCCATTGGAGACCACGACGGTGTAAATTCCGCTTGAAAGTGACTCCGCATATCCTCCATCCGCGTCAATTCCACTCGGCGTCCATGCGTAACTCAACGCTGTGGATTCGTTCGTGAGCACGTCGATCCAACCGTCGCTTCCTCCAAAGCAATTCGGAGGCACGAAATCAATTGCCGCAATGTCCATGGGGTCAGGTGGCAATACCTCAACCTCGAACAAGGAGGCGCATCCGGTCACACCGTCGAGCACCGTCACTTCATAGATGCCTTCGCCTTCAACCTCTGCGACACCTCCATTCGAAGAAACCACATTCGATCCATCCCAAACAAATTGTGGATTCGCCGCGGTAGTCGTCGCCGAAATGGTCGCAAGCCCGTCCACGCAACTGACACCGCCATTCGGCCCCACCTCAAAAGAAGCTTCTGGCGAAGGGAAAAGGGTCAGGTCAAAAGTCGTCGTTTCCACTGGGCAGTCTGCTTGCTCAACAGCGACCGTTACCGTGCCTGTAATGGCTCCACCGGTATCATTGGCCTCCGCACCGAAGCTGTCAAGGATACCATTCCCTGAGGCCCCTAATCCAACGTCGGTATTGTTATTTTCCCAACTCCATATCAATCCGTCAATCGGCAAATCATAGTTCGGAATTTCGACTTCCTCATCGGGGCAAAAAGTCAAGTCATCAATGGCCGGAACAATGACCTGAGGAAGCACAATAACTTCATACTCAGACGGATCCATTGGACACACTTCATTTGGAGTGACAAGAGTGTATGTCACTGTTTGCGGTTCATTGGTGGAATTAATCAATTGCTCATCAATCACATCCCCGGTTCCTGGGTAACATCCCAAGACGCCATCCGGCACATCGGCCGTCCAAGCCAATTCCACCCCCGACACGTTGGTACCTACCTCAACTTGCCAATCCTCTCCTGAACAGACGGGACCGTCCAAGGATTCCTTCTCCAAATTGATTTGAGGGTAGACAGCGATGGTCCAAACCGCATCGCCATTGGATGTGCACCCAACATTCGCCGTGACTTCGATGTACTGGACCTCGTCGGTTGTATTCTCTACGGCCCAGCTATCGGGAGATTGCAGAGGACCGAGTCCAATGCCCATGGGAGGTTCAACCCCGTTCAGTCCGTTGTCCACATCGGCATTCCACGTAATCAAATAGCTTGGTTGAGAAGAAGTCCATGTGATTGGGTTTACCGTGTCTCCGCTGCAAATCGTGCTGGACATGGTATTTGGAGAAACGCTGCCAAACGGATTCACAACAACCGGATATAAAATTGAATCTTCCCCACAGCCGCTTCCAACATGAAGCCACACGTTGTAGGTACCAGGGTCCCCAAAATTCAATGAGATCACTTCCGAACCCTGGGTCCACATCCCGAAGCTATAGTCTTCTCCCGTTGCGCCATTGGAGGAGCCCAGTTCCCCGAGCTCAACCTCATACCCAGTGGGTTCTTCAACCGTCCAGTGCGTCATGGTTGTGTCATTGCACCCATCAATGGTCACGGTCTGTCCATTCGGTCCGACACTTGACATTAAGACCGACTCTTCTTGACAAATTGGCCCCGCCGGAACCGGTAAAATCATCGCTTCAGGAGCGGAGGAAACAGTAATCGGACCAATGGTCACCACAGTTGGAATTCCGTTCACAGAGCACAGATTCGCCGCAATTAACGTCGCAGAGAAGGCATTTTCTATGGGCGGTAAAAGCGGGGAAATCACGTATTGTTCCCCGCAAGAGTTATCAAAAAAGATATGCTGCAGCGTCGTATCACTTGCTGTGCTGAAATCAAGGATATCCGTGACATCGGAGTAACTAACCGTGTAGTCAATTGGCACATTATTGGAAATAATATCCACTTCAAAGGTAGACGGTGTGCAGGTGTTTTGTCCAGACCCGGACACAGTCACAATGGGAGCACTCCCATTGAATATTCGGTAGAGCCTAACGTCGGTGCATCCATTTGCAAACGCAACAGTATGCTCCAAAACAAAATCACCAACGGGATAAGTGTGCTCAATGATGCCAGCCACCAAAGCAGATTCATCCGAATCGGGCGACCCATCGCCCCAATCAAATGATTGGCTGATGGAATTATCGTACGAGGAAACGAGCGAAAAAGGCTGCGGTGAATTGGAATTGCAGCGAACAAAAGTGAGTATGCCGTTCTCTTCCGATTCCGTGTAGTCCGTCGAAATAGGGCTCAGGCTCAATTCAGATGATGGCGACTCAATTACCTCGATCGAAATGGAGAACGAAGAGGTGCCCGAACCATCGTTGTTGTTCACCAACAACGTCGCTGTGGTCCCTGGAGTGACTGAATTGTACGTCACCAATACAGGACCTTCCAAAGAAGAGGTCGGGGGACTCGCCCCAAAACCAAAGTCCCAAGAATAGGTAGCAAGAGGCCCCTCCCCTATAGTTGTGTTGATAAAAGCGACAGGTTCACCAACACAAACAATCAACTGACCGTTCTCAAATGAAGGAATGGTCATAAAGCCGGCATTGAGCGTCTGAGCATTCGACCCTGCGGAAAATATGGTCCCGAGACTGATCAGGAGCATTTTTTTCAAAATCGAATAATTCATCCCCGAAATATAGAAAGTCTAAAACAAAATCAATCAGTGAGATGAGTATTATGTCAGGGAAATTTTTCGTTCTATATTTCCTCGATGTTTTTAATGCGAGGTCAACACATATATAAACCAGCTCTTAGGCAAAGCCTCGCTTTCCTGATGGCATGTTCTTGGCTCCTGACATTCGCCCAAGACCCCGAGTTTACTCAGTTTTTTAATAACCCTGTCCACCTTAACCCTGCCTATGCAGGATCCTATGGTGTTCAAGGAAATATCGTACCCTCACCTCGCTTGGTTCTCTCCCACAGGAATCAGTGGCCCGCAATGAGCGGTGCGTATGTCACATCCGGCATTGCTTTGGACTCCTATGTTCGTTCGCTCCATGGCGGCCTAGCTGTTCGCGTTCTCAAGGATGATGCGGGCAAAGGAACACTGAGTTCCACTTCGGTGGCTGCAGCTTACAATTTTCGCACAAAAATTACCGAAGGCTGGTACTTGAACTTGGCGCTGGAAGCAGCTTACTTTCAACGGAACTTGGATTGGAATAAGTTGAGCTTTCGCGATATGATTGACCCCAGTCAAGGGTTCATCTTCACCACGCAAGACATTTACAGAGAAGGATTTGTCAAAGGAAGTGATTTCCGTGCTGGAGCTCTTTTTCATTCAAAAAAATGGTCTTTCGGGTTCGCAGCCGCACATTTGAATGAGCCGAATGAAAGTGTTGCAGGGGGCACCAGCGTCAGCATTATTCCCATCAAGCTCACATCTCATGTTAGCGGTTCTATTCCTGTTAACAGCAGACCTAACTTGGAATCAACGCTTCAACCGCAGGTGATTTTTCACCAACAAGGGGACCAAACATTGGTCATGAGCGGAGCAAATTTTGAGATTGAACCGCGGGGATTCATCCGGGACTCGAGAATGACATTTTCATTGGGGCTCTGGTACCGTGGGTTGATCGGGACAAGTTACCGAGATGCGACGATGGCATACATCGGGACGGAGACGGTGAATTGGAAATTTGGCTACAGCTATGACCTGACCTTCTCGCAATTAACACCTGGGACAGGAGGTGCGCACGAACTTAATTTCACGATATACTTCCCCACGGCCATTCGAAAACGATTCTTTTGTCCTGATTGCGATTGGCATATCCTCAATACGGATCCTTGGCAAGGCGGAGGGGAGCAGCGCATGGGACGTTTTGGCGATCGCTCCAAATGGTGGAATGGCCAAAGGGTAAAGCGCTCAAAACAAATTGGATACTGAGCCTTTTAGAGGCACATCCTTGGAGTAATTCGTCTGCCTTACGCGCACTTAGCCATCAAACCCTAACCGCAACCCCACTGTTGACCCTATATCCAATGGGTCCAATCCCGCATGTGGATCACCGTCCCATCGGACACCCAAGTTCCATTCGAGGCTAATTTGGTTGGCTATTTCCACATCCCACGTCCATTCAAAAAATGCGCGCGAATCTGACCATTGGCGCACATTGGACTGGACGTAAGCCGTGTAGCGAAGATTGATATTATCACTTGCATGCCAACCGCCCGAAAACACAAGGCTGTTCCGGACTAACTCGGTGGGCAACACTTCATTCTCCGTAGTGTACGACTCTGCCTCCCAAAATGCGCCCAAGCTCGCCGCGCCCCAACTGCGATCGCCAGACCACAGGCTGCGTTTGAACCCTGCACCAATAAGATTTCGAGAAGTCATTAAGAGCACGTCGTTGTTCGACGATTGAACAAAACCAAATGCCTGTATCCGATCTAAATCACCTACCTCTGCTCGGACATGTGCAAATGCATTGCTTTGAATAGACTCCCCGTCTTCTGCCAAACGGTTCCATGAGCCGATCACTTTCAACGCTGTTCTCCCCCAATCCCACGTTATACCAGCATCAGCGTTCACATCCACCAACTCACTGTTTCCCGAAGAAAAATCACCTCCGATTCCTGCAGTCCATATAAAGCCACTATCCCCAGCGAGCATCAATGTCTCTGTATTAACAATGGTTTGAGAACTTAACCGAACCATGGCAAGCAAGCCGAGAAGGAGAAGTAGCGAATTTTTCATGCACCAATATTGCATGGAGAACTCAAAAAATCAATCCTTCTCGAATAAACCTATCAAGAAATAAACAACACAAATCCCGAGCATTATGGGCCAAAACCAAATCAACGCCCAACGTTCCATGAAATTCACATCTGCATCGCATTTTCTAATCATCAGCTCCAATCCAAAGGCGATAATCAAACCCGAAAGCAAATAGTAGAGCACAACAGACAGAATAAATGCCATATAACATGAACTCGAATTTCCAGTTATTATTTCCTATAACAGGAGATTTCACCACGGCATGGCGAACATTTCTCCCGTTTGCAAAGGTTTAAGCCCTTCTTGCAGCAGCCACGTACTCCGTCAAGTAAGCGTACGGCTCGTTCAATTCGCCTTCCAAGGTTGTCTCCGTTGCCGCATCCAAAATCCCCTCTGCATCGCCTTCCACTAAAAGTGGTATCACGTGATCCATCAATTCCCTTCCAAACCCATCCGAGGCATCACGAGGCAATTCACACGGCAGGTTATCCACGGCCATGACTGCGATTCCCTCTGGGTGGGAGAACATGCATTCCTGCTCCGTTCCTGGATGATATCCGTACAATGGACTTTCAATCGTCGAAGGACGCAACGTGCAGGCAACAGGACCGTCAATGTCACATGAAATGTCTGCAACTACTTTGACTTTCCAATCCGGAGAACGCATGTCCTCTCGTGTAAATAGAAACGGCGAACCCTCGGCCCAGAAGTGGCCCGCAATGAAGAGATCTGCCGCTGAAGTGTATCGACTGAACGTGCTCCGGAATTCCAAAGGATCATCGATAAATGCCTGCATATCAAAGTCTCCACCATCGATTCGTTCATTGTAGTCGGCAACATCAAGGTGGGTGAAGACGGGTTCTGGGAATTCCATGCGCAGGAAATCATCCGGGTGCACCGAGCGAATCTTCATGTGATCAAGTACTTCGCGCGCACCTCTTCCGACCCGCCCGTGACCCGTCAACACAATCTTAAAGTTTGCCGGGAGTTTCACGCCCTTTGCATGCGTCAGCATTTCCTGCAAATCGCGGCAGTCAATCGCTTTGGGCAAGTCAAATGTACCGCTCCTCAAGCCACAAGCTCTGATTCCGCTGAAGGCGCCAACGAGTCCAGCCCATCGGCCAAACCCGATGATCCGTCGGCCGCTTGGTCTTTTGAGCAATTCGTAATCAATTAAACGGATTCGCTTATCCAATACCGCTGCAAGCAATCCGGCGTTGTACGGCTGAAGTTTGTGCGTGTGGCTGAAAAACAAGTAGGTTTTATCGGGTATCAAATCCTCGATATTCACTTCCTTCACCCCAATCAACACATCGCAATCACTCACATCGTCGCGAACCTCCAATCCAGCGGCGCTGTACTCGGCATCTCGGATGCGCCTGACATGGCTGCTTTGAATAACAATTTTCAATTGTGGGTACCCCTCTAACAACAAAACACATTGATCGGGTGTCAATGGAACGCGCTGGTCAGGCGGCGTCTTTCCTTCGCGAAGGACACCGATTCTAAGGGGATGTTCAGGAGTATAATGCACGGCCAGCAAGGTACGATACGACCACGGATGACCTAGCCGGAAAAAGTTAGTTTTCAACCGCTACCGTTGGGCAACAAACCGGTACGTAATCGTCCCCGTTTGGTCAACATCGTTGCGCGGATTGAAGACTGTGCGGCGCGCCGCCTTCATCGCGACCTCTTCCATGCATTCTGCTCCTTCCCCCTCCGAAGATTGGACCACCTGGGTCTTTTCGACGGTGCCATCCAATCCAATGAGAACCTCCACCACGACCGTACCAGAGCGCAGACACAAATAACCCGGCACCGGCAAATGCACATGGTTCCGGTTTATTGCATCGTACGACACGATAACCTTGCCGTCATAACGCTTGTCCCATTCGGACAGGGTGTTGACCTCGGTGTGCTCACCGTCATCCGGAACACCCTCCAGACCGAATTCCTTTTTTTGAGCTGCCAAGCGATCAAATTCCGCTTGCTCCATTGCCCGAAGTTCTGCTTCGACTTCATCGGCCATCTCCCGCTCCTCTGCGCCGGCGGAAGTTGACTTCCGGTCACTGGCGGTGCTGGCGTTTGCATCCGACACCAGGTTGGCAATCCGTTCGTCTAGTCGACTTTGCAATTGCTCTTCCAGAGACGGCAATTCTGCTTGAGCGAAGTTCATTTCTGCAAATTCTACATCGACGAAATCCGAAGTTTCTATCCGTGATGTTCCAGCAGGCTGCATCCAAAATGCGCTTAGGACGATGGCGTGAACCAGCAAGGTCAAACAAAGAGCGACCCAAAAACGATTGGACGTTCCCCGACCCAACTGCATCAATCGAGGATCACCGTTGTTTCCCGGCGCCATATTTCCGCAGTAATACTGCGGTCCCCTCTAAAATAATAAATACCGGTCTTGGTCACCACCTTACGGTACCGAACAACCAAGTTACCGCTGCGCACTGTGCGTTCAATCACCAGACCATTGGGAATGTCATATGACTCTTCGTGAACACCTTGCGCCACGTTTTCATCCCCCTCCGCTAACTTAAAGTCAGCCGGGTCCCGCGGCCCCACTTCTCGCAAATTGCTCTCAGCGGCTTTCTTCTCATTGTACGCTCGCTGTCGAGCCTCTTGCTCTCTCGCTTGCATTTGTCGTTCCACCTGTTTGGCTTTTCTTCGGGCAGCAAGCCATCTTTCCTGTGCTCGTTCATTCGACCCATCCCCAAGCCGTCTGTACTTTCGAGCAGAACTCTCAGCCTGCGCTCTTGCTTCGACACGTCGATCGTCTGAAGCCTTGGACAAGCCGCTGAAAAAGTTCCTTAAGAATCGTTTTTTCGCCTCAACTTCTGGAACATTCAACGTGTAATCTTGGGATCGCGAGGACTGCAATCGGTCTCGCCGCCTTTTTTGTTGCTGAACTTCATCAGCACCCTGCTCAATTTGTTCATTTCCAGCAGCTTTAAACGCGGCAGCGTTCGATGCAAATTCTTCTACCTGTCGAGCCTGATTCGCCCTTCTGATTTCTTGCTGATTCAATCCCGACTCTTGCATAGCGGCATCTTGACGCAGCATATCTTTTTGATTATCTAATTCGCGATCCACGCGTTCCTGGGCCTTGTTCGCCGCATCGCCAATGAGCTCACTCTGTGCCGCTTTTTTGCGCTCTATCTCGAGCTCTCGCGCAAGGGCCTCACTCTCCAGTGCCTCCCTGTAATACGCCTCTACCTCATCCTCTTCCGTCACGTTCATTTGAGCAGCTAATTGCTCCGCACGTCGACGTTCTTTTTTCGCCCGTTCCAATTTTTCAGCGTCCTCCTGGGCTTTGAGCACCTCCTCATCGGCAAGCTGTTGAGCCTCCATTGCAGCCGCTGCTCGCGCCAATTCCGCCGCTTCATTAGCGCTCTCACGTTCCATGGCCTCTCGCTCCAAGTCTAAGTCCGCTTGGGAAGCACCTGTTTGTCGCGTTAACACCTCCTCAGTGGACCTCGTCATTTCACGTTCAATTCGGTCGATGCGGGATTTCGCGTAACGGTCACTGGGTTTTAAGGCCAAAGCCTCTTCATAATTCCGTCTGGCCAAGCCCCAATCGGAACGATCGAATGCGGCATCTGCTTCTGCGATAGCCCCATCGTAAGCAGCCTCGACTTGATCCGCTTCGGTGCGGGCCGCAAGTTCGGCCGCTTCACGGGCCTTGCGCTCAGCAGCTGCAGCTGCATCCGCTTCTTCTTCCTCTGCATAGGCTTGCGCAGATTCGCTGTTCAGGGCGTCTGGTTCTGCGGGCAGTGATTCCTGCGCATTATCCTCCGCATCCGACGCTGCCGCATCAGCTGCGCGGGCCCTCCTTTTCTCCGCCTCGTTTATCCGCTGCTTGGGATACCGCTCATCTGGAAATAAGCGAGATGCCTCTTCATATTTTTCGATTGCTTCGCCATATTCATTTGCACGAAACAACTCGTCTGCTTCATCATTCAGCGCTTCGTACTGCTGACGTTGTTCACGCTCTTGGGCCAGGGCCGCCTCTCGCTCGGCCTCCGCGGCCTCCCGGTCTTTGCGCCCTGAACCACTGGCGTCCGCTTCAGCAATTCGTTCTCGACAAGCCTCTGCTCGCTGCTGCCAAAATCGCTCTGCGGGCAACACGCTTCCAGCTGCCTCGTATTGGATCAAAGCGGCGGCATAGTTGTCCTCTTTGTAAAGCAAATTCGCCTGATCGACCAGCGCCTCATACTCTATTGTCCGCGCAATAATATCTGCCGCTTGAGCGGCGAGATCTGCTTGCCGAGTTTGCGCTTCTTCAATCCGGTTTAATGGATAGCTTTCGTTGGGCTTCAAGGCGCTGGCTTCAGTGAATTTACCGATTGCTCTGTCCCATTGCTCCCGCTCGAAATAAATATCCCCATCCTCCACCAATTCATTGTACTCCTCATCTGCTTCTGACGAGTTCTCTAACGCCGCCTCACGGTCATTCACTCGCTGCAAACCATCCAATGGCTCAGGCGAGTCCGGCCGCATGGTGGCGGCTGATTCAAACCCGCTTCTTGCCTCCTGAAGCCGGTCTCGCTTCAGCGCATCCTCTGCTTCCTCGAGAAGGGATTCGAAGGCTGCCTCGTCGGCATTCGCCGCATTCGCTTGATCCAATCCACGTTGAGCTGCTTCTCGTTTAGCGATTACATCAGCTTCATCTGCAAACAGCGCCAAAGCTGAATCGTAGAAGTCGACAGCCTTTTGCCACTCCTTCGCTGACTTGGATCGATCTCCTTTCTGGACAAAGTCTTCAAACTTCTCACGCATTTCCTCTTCCTGTCCTGCCATGCGTTCCAGCCGAGCCAGTTCAGCATTCACTTTATTGCGCATCCTCACCGTGTAGTTGCTATCGAAACTCACTGTGTTTTTATTCGCATCGTACTCGCCTTTGCCATAAAAATCTTCAAAAATCGACGCATCAAATCCAGCCGGCAAAGGCATCATGCTCATGTCCAAATCCATGTTCCGAGCTCCCGTAACATCCAGTGGTATGCCCGAAGCATCTACCGCGATCCGTTTATTCCCGTGACCCTCTAATTCGAAACTAAACGTATAGTTATGGCGCAAGGGCAGGTCAAATTCATATCCTCCCTTCAAATCGGTCATAATGGCATCGAATTCAACGTCATCTTGGTACACCACCACCCGAACGCCTTCTAGTTTTTTGCTGCTCTCATCCAATTTCACCGTTCCAAACACCACGAGCTTATCCTCTTGAGTCCTGCCTTCTTGCGCCGGAAGGAAGAAGAGCAAAAGCAACAGCACAGCACCCGCACACTTCCTGCGAAAATGAGGTAATTTGCACGGATACAGCAAGTGCGAGCTAGACTCGCTTGGCTTTTTGTTTGAATTGCAGGTCATTACAGGAAAAGCTTCCACTTCCTAAAACGTAAAAATATGGCATTTAGTTATTGGGAATCAAAAGAATGGCTGGAAGGATTGGATTTAGGGATTGTAGGCGGCGGGATTGTGGGCCTCTCAGCGGCCTTGTTCGCACAAAAACAGCATCCTAATTGGAGAATTGCCGTCTTGGATTCTGATCCGTTTGGAGGCGGTGGAACCTCCAAAAATGCAGGGTTTGCATGCTTCGGAAGTGCGACAGAATTAATGGCCGATCGAATCACATTGGGTGATAAAGCAGCGCGAGATTTGGTCCAAACGCGATTGGATGGATTGCGGTTACTTCGGGAAACATTGGGCGATGCGCAGATTGGTTTTGAACCATCGGGAAGCATGGAGTTCTTCAGGCAGGGTGGGATGACTCGCTTGCCTTCCAATTCGGAAATCTTCGATTTAAACGGTTGGCTAGCAGAAGTCACAGGCGTTCCTGACACATTCGAAGTCATTCATGCATCGCACCTCGCGGAACGTCAAGCCCCTGAACACGAGTGCGCTATCTTCTCCCGATTAGAAGGCGTAATAGATACCGGGAAAATGAACCGATCCTTGCGCAAAAAGGTGACTGCAGCAGGCATTGATTTAATCACCGGTCTCTGCGTACACAAGATCGAGCCGCAAGATTCTGGTTGGCACCTGCACGTGCAACGCGGGGATGAACTTACACCCATCCGCGTGCCCAACATGATCGTCGCGACTAATGCGTTTGCCACGCAACTCATCCCTCACTTAAACGTTCAACCCGTCAAAAACCAAGTGCTCGTTACAGCCCCCATACCAGACTGGGACTTTCGCCATTCGGTGCATCTGGATGCGGGATATGTCTATGCCCGCAACGTCGAAAACCGCATGCTCATTGGAGGAGGACGGCATTGGAACGTGGATGCCGAAGAAACCGAAAGAAGGCTCATCGAATGGATGCACTCGCTGTGGCCTCGCACCCAGGATGTTGCCATTACACATCGCTGGACGGGCACACTCGGGATAGGCGATACGCGAGAGCCAATCGTGCGTCAGATCGACAAACACGGTGTTGTCGCCGTTCGTCTTGGAGGCATGGGAGTGGCCATTGGAATGAGCATCGGAAGGCAGGCTGCAAATTTGTTGAGCATGGAGTGAAACCTTTTTTCGATGAAATCCGTAAAGACTGGGGATGAAATGTCACATTAAGACCTTAAGACCCATGCGGACTGCTATTCAACTTCTATCCTTCTCCACATTACTTCTCTGTGCAAACGAAATGGACGCCCAAACGGGATTCCAAGTTGTCACCGGCCCCACGAGTTTCACGGGAGCCTCCAATCTGGAAGACGGAATTCAAATCTCTTCAACGGGTTCCTACTCAACCCAACTAGCGATGTACACGGACATCCTCCCATTCTGTTCAGCAGATGCTGAAATGAATTGGGGAAGTCTCGGATTAACTGCTTCCGAGCGGCGCCATGAAATTTCAGAATGGTACGGATTCGGTGCTGGTTTACGATTGCATCAGCCGTATGAAAATCAACGCATCATCCAACCTTGGCTCGGTGTAGGGATCAGCTTTATGCAACAAGCCAACTATGCGGACCTTGCTGATGCGTCTGGTCAATCCTATCATTACTGGAGCGACGGACGGGTCTATGACATGCCAGAAAACGACGTCAATGCTGCGGTTTTGGCTCAAGAGGTGGCGCCTGATTATGCCTTCGAATCTCAAACGCGGACGCAAAATAGTTTGGCTGTTCCTGTTCGCTTGGGAGTCAACCTCAATCTCACTCCGCGTTTCTACGCTAGTGCAGCCTTTTCAATGCTCGTAGGAGCAGAGGCGAGCCTTGACCCTCGACCGGGATACACCGATTATCTAACGACTGCCCAAGCCGGTCTTGGCATTCGCATCGGAAGAGATTTCGCCGAACCGCGCATCGACTACCCTGAAGCATGGGCTGAATTGGGTGATGATTTTGACCAAGATGGCATCAAGGACAACCGCGACCGATGTCCTGGAACACCGGAAGGTATAGCCATTGATCGACGAGGTTGTCCTGTGGACAGCGACAAAGACGGCGTGGCCGACTACCAGGATGACGAGCCGTTTTCACCGCACGCCCGGGTCAACTTACAAGGCGTTTCCCTGAGCAATGCGCAATGGCAAGCTCTTGAAGCAGAAGCGGCTGCATTTCAGCCTCGTGCCCACGAGGAATTCCAACGCATCGAAACAAAAACGCAGGCACCTCAGGTGACATCCGTTGACACACGGGGACACACACCCGCTGAATCGCGGTTATTGCAGACGTTTGGTTCAATTAAATCGACCATCCAGGTCAAGGCTAAAAGCGAACAACCCGTGGGAGAAACAAACGCGATCAAGTCCGGCAACAATGAACTCCTTTCCATTGATGAGCTCAAGAGTTACCGTGCTGTCATGCCGGCCATTCGACCTGCTTACCGCGTCCAGTTAACACCCGACGTTCGCATGCTAGATATGGAGCTGATCACGCCTTTTATCTTAAGCGGTGAGGTCACACAGAAATTCGATCAATCCAGTACGATGACTTTCGTGACACAAGCCGTTTATGACGCAGCAGCGGCACAAGCTGATTTGACCAAAATGAAAAATGCCGGATTCGTTCAAGCCTTTATTGTGGGCGAATTCAATGGACGCATCATTGATGTAGCAACGGCAGAACAATTAGACCGCGAACTGCACACCAAGGGTACAGCTTCGAAATAAAACGCATCCCGCTCTCAAAAAAAAAGACTGCCCATACAGGCGGTCTTTTTTTGCTCTCATTGAAAATAAGTTAAGGTCAGGATTGCCCTGCCGCCTCTGCCACTCGAATGCCATCGAGCGCAGCAGACAGAATCCCTCCAGCATATCCTCCACCCTCTCCACAGGGATAGAGTCCGGCAATCTCTGGATGTGACAAAGAATCACGATCACGGGGAATGCGGACTGGACTTGATGTGCGCGATTCGGGTGCGACTAAGATGGCGTTGGTATCCATATACGTTGGCATGCGCTTTCCAAACTCTCGCAATCCCTCAGCCAACGAATCCGAGATGACGGGCGGCAACAACGTGCGTAAGTTGACCGAAACAACACCCGGCAAGTAGGAGCAAGCGGGTAAGTCACGGGAAATCCGGCCTTGCGAGCCATGTAAAAAATCGATTAGCCGCTGGGCCGGTGCACGTTGCGTTCGACCACCAGCCTCCCAGCACGTTCGCTCAAGCTCTCGCTGAAATTCTAAGGCACCAAGCACTCCATTGAATCCTTCCGCCTTCCAATCTTCAGGTCCCAGCTGCACAACCATGCCAGAGTTAGCGAATGGATTGTTGCGTTTGGAGGGCGACCAACCGTTCGTCACGACGGAATTCGGGTCTGTTGCGCATGGAGCGATGATGCCACCGGGGCACATACAAAATGAATGCACACCTCGTCCATTCACCTGACAAACCAATCGGTACGACGCGGGTGGCAGCCACTCTCCTCTCGATTGGCCGCTGTATTGGATTCTATCCACCAACTCCTGTGGATGCTCAATCCGCACCCCCATGGCGAAAGGCTTGGCTTCGAGTGCCCACCCTTTCGATTCCATTAATTCGAAAACATCCCGTGCACTATGGCCCGTTGCCATAATAATTCGTTCCGTTTCTGCTGAATGTACTTCGTCCGTTTCGACGTTTACCCAGTGAACACCGCTAACCTGCCCGCCGTCCGCTGCAATGTCCACCATCCGGCATCCGAAATGCACCTGACCTCCCGCATCCTCAATCGCTGCGCGCATGCGCTCAATGATTTGAGGTAATTTATTGGTGCCGATGTGCGGGTGAGCATCAATCAAAATTGAGGGGTCGGCGCCGAACTGAACAAGGCAGTTAAGCACGCCTTGAATGTTCCCCCTTTTATGACTCCGGGTGTATAATTTCCCATCGCTGTACGTGCCTGCTCCTCCCTCTCCAAAACAATAATTCGAATCCGGATCTACAAGGTGTTCACGCGTTATGCTCACCAAATCTCGTCGGCGCTGCTTCACCGGTTGACCACGTTCTAAGAGGATGGGACGGATGCCTTGCTGAATCAACGATAGTGCAGCAAACAAGCCTGCAGGCCCTGCACCAATGATGAAGACGGACTCCGCATCGTTCTGAACGGGCTCAAAATCACCCGAAGGAAGCGGGTTTTCTGGCAGGTCGTCCTTGCCATTGGCTACTTCTATTCGCCACACCGCCATCACTTGACGTTTGCGGGCATCCAAGTTCTTTCGCACCACCCTGTACTTTCCAAGGCGCTCCTCGGAACAGCCCATAGCTTCAGCGACAACTTCCCGGATTTTAGATTCATCTCCCGACCACTCCACGGGAAAACGCACATCGATAAATTGGGTTTCACTTCCGGATGCCATTCGACGAAGATAAACCCGAGTTCTTGCGAATCAGCTTGAACGCCTAAGACTTAACTTCGTCATGAATTTGACCCATGTCCCAAACAGACTTCCCCCACAACCCACTGGCTTTTGACCGACGTGACTTGAGTGATGAGGCCATCCAATTGCTTTACGATCAGCTGATGCTTCCGCGGATGGTGGAAGAAAAGATGCTGAGTCAATTGCGGCAAGGAAAAATCTCCAAGTGGTTCAGCGGAATGGGGCAAGAGGCCATTTCGGTTGGAGCAACGGCTGCATTGGAGGTGGATGAATTCATCCTACCCATGCACCGGAACTTGGGCGTTTTCACGACCCGGGGCATCACCTTGGACCGGTTGTTTTCGCAATTTCAAGGCAAAGCGAACGGATTCACCAAAGGAAGAGACCGTTCTTTTCATTTTGGCTCCATAGAACATCACATCGTGGGCATGATCTCCCACCTTGGTCCTCAATTGGGCATCGCCGACGGTATCGCTCTCGCGCACAAGCTGGATGAGAGCGGCAAGGCGACTTTGGTTTTTACCGGCGACGGCGGTGCATCTGAAGGGGACTTTCACGAAGCAATCAATGTCGCTGCAGTATGGCAATTGCCTGTCATCATCGGAATTGAAAACAACTCATGGGGGCTGTCAACCCCTTCCAACGAGCAGTTTCGCTTCGAACATTTTACGGATAAGGCCATCGGCTATGGCATCCCAGCAGAAGACGCTATCCGGGTGGACGGCAATGACGTGCTCGCCGTATACCATGCGGTGAAAGATGCTGCAGCATCCATTCGCCAGAATCCACGTCCCATCCTTTTGGAATTCAAAACATTCCGAATGCGGGGACATGAGGAAGCTTCCGGAACCAAATACTATCCAGAAGGACTGATTGAGCACTGGGGCCAAATCGATCCCGTGGAAAAGTTCGAGGCGTGGGCCACTGCCCAAGGAGCAATCGAAAGCGGATACATCGAAGAAGTGAAAGCTCGCCATTCAGCGGCCATCAAAGAAGGTTTAAAAGCAGCGGCCATCGAGCCTGCCATCGAGAATTCGGTAGAGCTCGAACTGGATGACCGTTTCGCTCAAGTGTCCGAAAGTCAATGGGGAGGCGCCAAGTCAACCGATCGGGAGCTGCGCATGATTGATGCCATCAGCGAAGGGTTGGGTCAAGCCATGGAGGCTTATCCAGACTTGGTTTTGATGGGGCAAGACATTGCAGAGTACGGCGGTGTTTTCAAGGTGACGGATGGGTTTGTCAAACGATTCGGCAAAGAACGGGTCCGAAACACGCCACTTTGCGAATCCGCCATAGTTGGAGCAGCGCTGGGATTGAGCATTGCTGGTAAAAAATCCATGATGGAAATGCAATTCAGCGATTTTGTTACCGTTGGATTCAATCAAATCGTCAATAACCTCGCAAAAATTCATTGGCGCTGGGGACAAAACGCGGATGTCGTCGTCCGGATGCCAACAGGTGGAAATGTCGGTGCGGGACCGTTCCACAGCCAGTCTACAGAAGCGTGGTTCTTTCACGTGCCAGGTCTCAAAATTGTCTACCCTTCCACGCCAGAAGATGCCAAAGGGCTTTTATTGCGCGCGTTCGAAGACCCCAATCCAATCTTATTTTTTGAGCACAAATACCTGTATCGTTCCCTGACAGGAACCGTAGATGAGAACCCGTTTACCGTCGAGATTGGCGCCGCTCGAATCGTGCAAACCGGATCCGACTTGACCATTGTGACCTACGGATTGGGAGTGCAATGGGCCCAAGCAGCTGCGAGCAAATCATCGGCATCCATTGAAGTCATTGATTTGCGAACGCTTCTCCCATGGGATGAGCATGCTGTCGCCACAAGTGTGCGCAAAACGAACCGCGTCATTGTGCTGCACGAAGACACCATGACTGGCGGTATTGGAGCCGAAATCAGCGCTCGAATTCAAGAGATGTGCTGGAAGGATTTAGATGCCCCAATTCATCGGGTGGCCGGATTGGATACGGCGTTTCCATTTGCCGAAAATTTGGAGGAACAATTCCTAGCGAACGCTCGAGTCGATGAGGCCATTGAGTCGGTGCTGAGCGCATAGCTTACGTAATTTGTTTGGAATCAATCATTAAAGCAATTACATTGGAAGGCGGTTCACACCATTTCTACCCGGCTTAACCATCTTTTTTGTTACCTCTGCATCACATAGAACGAGCGATTCACGCCATGTTTACGGAAGTGAACGAGCAGGCCCTCCAGGTGCTGTTTCGCCATCCCGAATTAAGAGATGAAGCACAGCGAATTGTGCGAAAAAGCAATAAGGAATTGAGCCATTTCATTGCTCAACTCAAGTCTTCGACTTGGGACGGCCCAGAAGCCGAGAAACAGCTTCAAACGCTGTGTAAAGCGTCTGAGAAGTCGAGCATGAAGTTAATGGAGCGCCTCCAAGCGGTGCGGACCTCTGCCAAAAACCAACCTTCCGAATTCAGGGAATCTTAACGGATCAATCGCACGAGGCAATTATCGCCCGCGCATGCGCATCTGCGCCGGGTTCCGAATGGCCGCCTCCACTTGCTTGATGTCCTTTTTGAGCATGCCCTTGGTATCCAGACGTTTGCATTCCACAAGCAGCGCCTTCGCGAGCTTCGGCTTCCGCTTTGCTGATGCGACAACGGCTAAGTTCAGCTTAACCGCAGCCTTGTCATGGTCCTGCTTTAGGCCTACTTCAAGCGACTCTTTGAGCAACTTTTCAGCGTCGTTCATATTGTGCTCCATCATCAGACTACCGGACAAAAAATACCAGTACCCTCTGCGACGCGGCCAAAGATGCTTTGGATTGACCCGCCCAATCCATTTGCGGGCATCATCCATTTTTTGTTGCCGAAGGCTCACGAACGCCATGAGCAATCTCATGCTCTGCAGCGTCACCAGCACCAAAACAACAGTCACCAGGACCATTCCTACACCGCTTCCGACGTGACCTTTCATGAAAAGGTGAATGGCATACGCCAAACTTGCAGCGGCCAGAGGAATTTTTATGAATCGAGTGTCCATGGGACGTGGTATTTTTGTGGGCAAATTTACCGCATCAAATGGATTGGATGACATTGGAATCAATAGAAGGTTGGAACGAGGCATTGGATCGATCAGGTAAAATGCCCCTTGTTGTTTTCAAACACAGCACGCGCTGCAGTGTCAGCCGGATGGCCCTAAAACTCACGGAGCAACGTTGGGATCTTCCTTCGGATGTTCAACCGCTCCTTCTGGACCTGCTCAATTTCCGGGAGGTCAGCCAGGCGATTGCAACCGATTTGCGTGTCGAACATCAGTCACCACAATTGATTTTAGTATCCGGCGGCAAAGCACTTTACCATGCCAATCATTCGGCCATCGACCCAGAAGAATTGAAAGCGTATCTTTAAGCCATGGTGGAAATTGTCAAACTACGGGTGATTTTGGACGTCGAGGAAGACGTATTTCGGGACCTTGAAATCGAAATGGACGCACCGCTGATGCATTTGCATTTGGCAACCTTGGATGCATTCAATTGGAACGATGCGCATGAAATGGCTTCCTTTTACAAGAGCAACGATGCGTGGGACAAAGGGGATGAATTTCCGCTCATGGCCATGTCCCCAGATTTGCCTTCAATGGAATCTGCAAAAGTTCGAGACGTTCTTCCCACTCAACAATCACGAGGTCTCTACGTGTACGATTACCTGCGCATGTGGTGTTTTTATCTTGAGCCCATTGCGATGGGACCGGCGGAAGAAAAAACTGAATACCCCCGTTTGATGTTGGAGTTTGGAGAAACCCCAAACCCCCTAAGCCGTGAGCCAGAAGGATTGAATGATGCGGACTTGTTTGCTGATGTTTTCGGAGATGAAACCAAAGCACCTGACAAAGCGACCTCCACCGGAGATCCTGAACTTGATGCCTACCTGGCCGATGATGCCGAAGAAGACGCTTCGGGTGGCCTGGAAAACATCGACGACTACGACGATATTTTTTGATGGCTGATTCGCCCCTTGAACGCCTATCCTCCGTCGCGGATTCAATCCAACCGAATGAACGGCCACTTCTCGTTGTCGTGGTGGGACCAACGGCTGTTGGAAAAACACGCTGGGCAATCGACATGGCACGCGCACTGGAAACCGAAATCATCAATGCCGACTCGCGCCAAGTTTTTAAGCGAATGGCCATTGGAACTGCCGCTCCGAGCGCCAACGAACGAGCGGAAATTCAGCATCATTTTGTAGATTTCATCGAGCCAGATCGAAGGTACAGCGCTGGTCAATTTGAGCAAGACGCTTCGGTTTGGTTGGACCATTGGTTCAAACATCGCCGCACCGCCGTTCTCGCTGGAGGGAGCGGATTGTACGTCAAGGCGTTGATCGAGGGACTCGATGACATTCCCGCTGACCCGTCCATTCGAGCCCAGTTGAATCAGCGATGGGAATTGCACGGACTTGCTCCGCTCATCGAAGAGCTCGCCCAACTCGATCCAGCTCATTTAAGTAAAATGGATGCCCAGAATCCTCAGCGGGTCATCCGAGCACTTGAGGTCTGTCTTATTTCAGGAAGACCCTTCTCGAGCTTCCACAAACTGGCGCCTCGAGCGAGACCATACGACACCTGGGTTGTTGGGCTTCAAATGGACCGGGATTCCCTGAATTCTCGCATCAACATGCGGGTGGAACATATGATTGAAGCGGGACTCGAGGCTGAAGTCCGAGAACTTGAGTATCTCAAAGATGCCAATGCACTGCGTACCGTCGGGTACCGGGAATGGTGGCCTTTCTTCGAAAACGAATGTTCTATGACCGACGTTCAGGCCCAAATCCAACTGCGAACCCGGCAATTCGCCAAGCGCCAAATGACGTGGTTTCAAAAAATGGAGGGCGTTCAGTGGTTTGATGCTTCGGACAGGGAGAACATTGCCGAGGGATTGCGCGTTGAATGTGAGAAACGATCATGGCATTTTGCACATCCAATACCCCATTCGGAACCGCACCGAGATGAGTGATCCCTCGAAACAAACCCACCTCCATCGGGAAGCTTCTAAGCACACGCTTCGCAGAGATTCCATGCCTCATTTCGACGACCAAACTGCGCAAGATTTGGAATTCGATGTAGTGAAGGCATTGCTTTTGAACCACTGCCACAACCCAACGACCATCCAGCGAGCCAAAACCTTGCATCCTAGCATTCAACCCAACCAATGGCGCAAAGCACTCGAGCGCACCAAGGAGTTTTTGGACATCCGGAGTGAGGGAAGGTCTTTTCCCGCTGTAGGTTGTGAGGAAATTGCCCCCGACAATGACCGCCTCGCCATCCGCGATGCCGTTCTCGATGAACGAGGGTTTGCTCGAATTCGCACGGCGACCTTGACCGTCAATGAGGTCATTGAATCGCTCGAGGGAGCGGAGGAAGTATTCCCTCAGCTTTGTCAACTCATTGCCGAAGCGTCACCCAATCTGGAATTGCCCCAAGCAATTGACAGCGTTTTCGACGCCAAAGGTCAAGTACGGAGCAACGCTTCCCCTAAGTTGATTCAAATTCGAGAGGAGAGCATTCGCTTGCGCCGCTCGCTCAATCGACAGTTCGTTAAGGAACTCAAAAAAAGTCAAGAACGCGGCTGGTTGGCCGATACCAAGGAAGGATTCATCAACAACCGCCGCGTACTCGCTGTCAACAGCACGCACAAGCGGAAAATATCAGGCACCGCCTTGGGGCAATCCAAAAATGCCTCCATTACGTTTATTGAACCGGCTTCAACCGTTTCATTGAATTTTGAGATGGAGATGCTTCAGGATGATGAGCGAAAAGAAATCCATCGAATCCTGCGGGCTTTAACGAAACAAATTCGGCATTTTTTACCGCAACTCAAGACCACCCACCAAATCCTCGTTGAGCTCGACTGGCTGCGCGCTAAAAGTCAACTGGCCGGTGAAATGAATGCGGATTTACCCGGAATACGGAATGCCCCCAACTTCCACCTCATCCAAGCCTATCATCCATTGCTGGCGATGCAGAATTCGGCCAAAGGTCTGACTACTGAGCCACAAACGGTATCACTCAATTCCAAAGCACGGATCTTGGTCATTTCGGGACCCAACGCGGGAGGTAAATCGATTACGCTCAAAACCGTTGGTCTCCTACAGGTCATGCTTCAGAGTGGACTATTGGTCCCCGCCCATCCCAACAGTGAAATGGGAAGTTTCACCTCGATACTGACTGACATAGGTGACAACCAGAGCATTGAAAACCAGCTGAGTACGTACAGTTACCGATTAAATAGGATGAAGCGGTTTCTGGACATCGCAAACAACAAGTCCTTGCTGCTATTGGATGAATTCGGTACCGGCTCTGACCCCGAATTGGGTGGTGCTTTGGCGGAGGTGTTTTTCGAAGAACTGTACGATCGGAATGTCTTTGGGGTGATCACCACACATTATGCGAATATCAAAACCCGGGCCGCACAATTAGCCCAGGCAATCAATGGAAGCATGCGATTCGACCAAGAGTCCCTCCAACCGCTCTTCAAGTTGGATGTGGGCCCGCCCGGCAGTTCTTTCACCTTTGAGGTGGCCCACATCAATGGAATCGCTCCCGAATTAATCGAACGGGCCAAAGGCAAATTGGACGGCAATAAGGTCAAGTTAGATGCGTTGATTTCGGAATTACAGAAGGAAAAAAACACGCTGGCTCGCGTAACAGACCGGCATCTGAAAAAAGAGCTTGAACTCGAGCGATCCAAAGCAGAGTTGGCACAGCAGGAGCAGCACATCAATGAACGCGCAGAGAATCAACATTCCCTCGCCGAAGAGAACAATGACGCTTTGCACCGGGGACGCAAACTGCAGCAATTTATCGATCGTTTTGACCCTGGTAGCAAGAACAAGCCGCTGCTTCAAGATGTCCAGAAGTACCTGGCAGTCGAAAAAACAAAGCGATTGGAAGCTGGTGCAGCCAAAAAAGCAAAACAAAAGGCCCAAGAGGCCCGGGCTTCGAAGCGTCGGCCCAAACATTTCATTGAACGCATCAAGGTCGGCTCGACCGTTCGGTTAAGAAATGGCGGGAAAGAACGAGGCGAGGTGCTTCAAATGCACGGCAACAGTGCATCCGTTCTTTTCGGAGCATTCAAAACCAAAATTGAATTGGAAAAGCTGTCGTGGGTGGCGAACTAACGTCCGGCAAGTTTATTCGATGACCAACTTCCGCGTAGCCATCGCTCCACCCTCTGTTTCAATGGTTATGAAATACGCTCCTGGGGCCAAACTGCTCACATCGGCCGTAGGCACTTCCATCTGCTGAACATCAATGGCAAGTACCGGTCGGCCGATTTGATCGTAGATGCGCATGTATGCTGCTCGAATCTCGCCTGACCAATCGATGTAGATCGTGTGGCTCGCGGGATTGGGGCGCACCGTCCAGGGGTTCGAAAGCAACCACTCTTCTTCTACTTCCACAACGCCACACACGCTTTGCTCGGCGCATGGGACCTCGAATTCGGTCACATAACTGCCTCCCAATACCTCCTGCCCTGTCGAAATTGGATCCAAAAAGTTGTACAGCTTTTCCGCCTCCGAAATGGGATTGTTTCCATCCCAGTGGTAGCTCATCTTCCCGTAATAATCTGGCGCATTGGGGGATTCGCAATAAGAAGCTCCTCCTGTAAGGGTTCCAACAATCCGTTTATTTTGATCAAACAAGGCCGACCCGGAGGAACCTCCTTCGGTGACACCGTGGTTGGTCTCTGTTTCTTGCCAATACACTCGCCAATGGGCTCCGGGATGGTACGCGCTGCTGTTGGTAGCTGTCGTGGTGAAGGTTGAGATTTTTTTTCGATCTCCAGCGGGATGATGAATCCCAACACCCTCTGTTGGACTCAAACCCGAAACATCCCATCCAGCGTAAAACGGTATCCAAGATGCAAATACCGGGTCTTCTATCTCCACCAACAAAAAATCTGAGCCGTTGATGTTGTTGCCGACCGCATCGTCCGAACTGGTCAAAAAGTACACGCCTGTCCGCACATGAGAGTTGAAACTGGACGTACCGTCGCACTCAAAGTACTCATAATTGAACCGCACCTTGAGCAGGGCCCAATCCGATTCCGACATGTCATCTGCGCAGTGAAACGAACTCAGCAGCAATTGCCGGCAATCCAATGCTGTGTTATTGACCATGGTTCCAGAGCATAAGTAAATCCCACCACCCATTGAAATTCTTAGCCGCACAGTTGCATCGCGCTGGCACTGCCAATCATCTCCTTCCGGGCACATCACATCCACCTCACACGGATCGGATCCCCGGTTATTTTCGGACAACAAATCGTATTCCCCGTCCAACCAGAGATAGCGAAAGAAATAACCCACCCCGTTGATGCGCAAGGCAGGAGTTCCTGTCACATTCAGAGGTTGCGTGTACCGAATAATCACTTCTTCACCTGGAATTTCGCCACTCACCCACAACCCGTGATCGTTGTTTTCTGAAAAATCTACGGGGCCTTCTGCATAAGGCACTGAAAATCGCCCCGCCTCCGAAGCAAACGTCAACGAACTTCCGACCGGTAAATGGAATTGATCGAAATAGATGCACAATGCTGGAGCATCTTCTACACGAACTCGCAGCGTCCATTGCTCACCTTGGGGCTTTTGCGACACAGAAGCCCAATCGAAAAAATCCCAATCCGCGGCAAGGATTTCGCCCTGCATCGTTTTCCCCGTGTTTTCCTCATGCCAGAAGGCCCGGGCCCACAATTGATCTACCGCAGGAGATTCCAATGTTACGACGGGTGTTTCTAGCTCACGTTCATTTTGCCCCTTGACTCCCAAACAAATGATTATCAAGGACATCAAGAGCCCAAATCGTTTTTTCCCTTTCATTTCACACTTATTTCTTGCGGTTCAGGCTCCAATTTAAGCCGTTTCTCCCAATTGGTTTGGTGAAAATTGGGGAACATCATTCTCTGGTGTTCCAATCCATTCGGTACCTTCAGGGCTCATTTGAAATGAAATGACGAAAACATTAATCATTGGGACCACTTGGATGCTATTCGCCTTCATGACGGTTCCTGCCTGGAGTCAAGACAGTGAGATAGAGGACACCGAGTTTGAGGCCCAAGGACAAAAATTCAATACGCTCCTTTATTACATGGATCAATTGTACGTCGAAGACACGGACATGGAGTCCCTCGTGGAAACGGCTATTGTCAATATGTTGGAAGCGATGGACCCTCATTCGGTATACATCCCCGCGGAAGATTTACAGGAAGCCGATGAACCGCTCAATGGCAATTTCGAAGGAGTGGGCATCCAATTCAATATTTTTCGCGATACCATCATGGTTGTCTCTCCTATTTCCGGCGGACCGTCGGAGAAATTGGGCATCATGTCCGGTGACCGCATCGTCACCGTTGATGGGGAAGTCGTAGCTGGCACAGGTGTCACCAACAAAGATGTCCAACGGCTTCTGAAGGGCCCCAAAGGAACCAGAGTAACGGTAGGCATTAAACGAGGGAACGATCCGGAGTTATTAGAATTCGAAATCATCCGAGACAAAATCCCCATCTTTTCTGTTGATGCTTCATTCATGGCAGCGCCCGGCATTGGCTACATCAAAGTCAATCGCTTCGCTCGCTCAACGATGAGCGAGATGTATGGTGCCTTTGCCCAACTCCAGAGGGAAGGCATGAAAGACCTCGTACTCGACTTGCAAGGCAATGGTGGCGGCATGCTCCGAACGGCCATTCAGATGGCAGATGAATTCCTATCTGGGGATAAACTTATCGTCTACACAGAAGGCCGTCAATTCTCTCGAGAAGACACCTACGCGCGCATTCCAGGTCGATTTGAAAAAGGACGACTCGTCATTTTGATCGATCAAGGAAGCGCATCAGCATCGGAGATCGTCTCCGGTGCCGTGCAAGACTGGGACCGAGGCCTGATCGTCGGAAGGCGCAGTTTCGGCAAAGGATTGGTCCAACGACCGGTCAACTTACCAGACGGCAGTGCAGTCCGCTTGACCGTTCAGAAGTATTACACGCCGTCCGGGCGGTGCATTCAAAAGTCGTACGAAGACGGAGTAGACGCGTATCGCAAAGAAAAATTCGAACGGTATGAGTCCGGTGAACTATTGAGCCTGGACAGCCTTGAGTTGCCCGATAGCCTCAAATTTGAAACCCGTCTCCAATCCAGAATGGTCTATGGAGGTGGTGGCATTTTGCCCGACGTTTTTGTTCCGCTCGATACAACAGACAACTCCGTTTATTTCAGTAAAATTTTGCGCAAAGGGTTGGACAGCCGCTTCGCATTGACCTACGTTGACAGCTTGCGCAGTTCCCTGGAAACTTCCTACCCTGACCAAGACACCTTTATTGCTGAGTTTGAATTGGACGAAGGACTGTTGGAACAATTCCAAGCATTTGTCGCCGCAGAGGGAGTAGAATTTGACGCGACCGATTGGGCCACCTCAGAAGAGGCCATCGCCTTGCGTTTGAAGGCCATGATTGGCCGCAACCTCGTCGATCCCAGCACCTTTTACCGAATCATCTCCGGACTGAACGAATCGCTACAGCGCGCTGTTGAAGTTTTACAAGACGGTACTTTCGAACGCTCCAACTTGGCCCACGATACGTTTTGACACGTCAGCTTTTGCATCGTAATTTTACCCAAATAACTCCTCTACCTATGAATCTGAAATTTTCAATCATTCCTATCCTCGCACTCCTCTTTATGGGATGTGCCTCAGAAGTAAGCAATGACACGGCCGTATCGCGTCCTGCCAATGACGCGCAGGACTCACGCGAATTACCCGTCAATACGAGCCCTGGTCAAAAGGATGACTTTGATCCTGCCCGAGCCAACGCGGCGGCACCCGCTGGCCCTACAACGACCATTTCATTCGCCAACTACGAGCACGATTTCGGCACCTTGGCGCAAGGTGAATCGGTGACTCACATGTTCGAATTCACCAACTCAGGCAACGAGCCATTGATCATTGACAACTGCAAGGGGTCCTGCGGATGCACGGTTCCCAAATGCCCCAAAGAACCTATTCAACCGGGAGAAACAGGACAAATCGAAGTCAAATTCAATTCGAAAGGAAAGAAGAATCAGCAAACAAAGAAGGTCACGATTAACGGCAACACCGATCCTGCACAAACTTTTTTGACCATCAAAGCTTTTGTCGAAGTTGAGCCTGGTGCTTGATGATGAAAATCGAACAATTGTTCTCAAAAAAATCCCTGCTTAACGGCGGGGTTTTTTTGTGGTTGGTGTTGGGATTCAGCGTGAATGCACAATCTCCTTTAGAGCCTTCTAGTGCACCTCGCGACGGCGAACGCCTGGACTTCCTGGTTACGTATGAATGGGGGCCCTTCTACTTGGCCGTTGGAGACGCTTCGTTCACTACGGTCCAACTGCATTATGGAGATGTCCGGCTGTGGAGCTTCGAAGGATGGGGTGCCTCAAAAAAACACTGGAATTGGTTTTATCCAGTGCAGAGCATTTACGCCAGCCTTGCGAATGATGATTTCATTCCCCTCCACTTCCAACGCAAAGGCAGAGAGGGAAGTCATCGGTATGACCGATGGTATGACTTCGGTTCTTCTTCCCAAATTTCTTGGACTAGCCAAGATGCGGAATTGCCAAGTGGCAGCGCGCCCTTGCCGAGCGGATCGAATGTTTTCGATTTAATGACCGCGGTACATTGGTGTCGGCATTTGCCGTGGGACTCATTGACTCCTGGGAAAACCGTATCAATGAGACTCATTCTTGACGGTGACATACACCCGACTTCAGTCAAATTTGAGGGGCTGACCAACTGGACAGATCCAGAGACCCTCCAAGTGCATCGGTGTTGGGCCTTCCAACCAACGCTCATCGATGGAACGGTCTTCAAAGAGGGAGATCATATGCGGGTGCTCGTCTCAGCCGATGAACGGCGGATTCCACTGTACATCGAGACTGAGCTTGTCATTGGTTCGGCAAAAATTTATTTGACGCGCAATCAAATGCTTGAAACAGGAGCCATGAAAAGCTTTCGCGATTCCACAGAAAGACAGCGTAATACATTTATGCGTGAATAACCCCCCTGCACGCTATGTCCGACTCAGTTGACCATAGCCACCGACGTTGTATACTTTTTTGAAACCGGCCTGCTTCAAGAATTCCGCAGCAGCTCCGCTTCTTGCACCCGATCGGCAGTAGCAATAAATCGGAGATTCTTTATCCCATGCCTGGCTTTTTGAATGCAACTCGCCTTTCATCCAATCAGCATGCACGGCATTGGGATACATCCCCGTTGCGCACTCCTGTGCAGTACGACAGTCCAAAACCATCCCTCCCTCCTTATCCAACGACTCTCGAAATTCTGCGGGAGTCAAATCTACTTTGGGTCCAAAAAACATATTCTTCTTTAGTGAAACATTAAAAGTTCGACCGCTCCGTGCCTTAATTGCAGCTGTCCTTTCTGCTCCATTTTCTTAAGAACGCGACTGACAGCCTCTCTGCTTGCATTCAAGTCGTTCGCAATTTGACTGTGTGGCTTATTAACGGTAGAGGCGTTTTCTAGCCCTACATTATGGGTAATGTAATTTTGAAAATAACTCGTCAATCGGACTTCAAGGGAATTAAAAGCCACTTGATCAAACATCTCTAAGGACTCGATCCACTGCTTTTCCACTACATTCAAAACAAACGTGGTCCAATCTGGATTGGACTGCATGAATTTACTGAATTGGGAAACGGGCAGAGAGAATAGTTCAGCCGGTTCTTCAACAACCGCAGTGATGACAGACTCTCGGTTCAACATCGCAGAAATCATGCTGAGGCCGCAACCGCAGGCGCCATTCAGTGTGTACATGAGGTGACGTCTTCCTGTGGCCGACGTACGATACAATGCAACCTTTCCTTTCACTAGAAACAAGACCTGATCCATCCGATCACCAGGTTCTAGGAGAACAACACCTTTGTCAACAGACATGTGTTCTGAGAAGGACACAACCTGCTGCTCCATTTCAGGAGATAAAAAATTAAGGACCCGTGGTTTGCGCGTTTCCATATTAGTTTTCATTGAACTGCTCAAATGTATGCAAATGTGAAGTATATATTGGTTTTCAATAGCCTTACTATTTCAAATTCACCCATCCCAACCCATTTTTTGGGGTATTGACAGCGCATGGAATGTCGGCGTAATTTGCGGTCATGTCTCATTCCCGTGAACCGATTGGATTTGCACCACCTCCCATCGATGAAGATACCATCATGGCAGTTGAACGCGTATTGCGGTCTGGCTGGATAACGTCCGGACCAGAATTAGTGGCCTTTGAATCCGAAGTTTCCGATTTCTTAGGTGTCAAGTGGACCTGCTGTCTATCCAGCTGGACAAGCGCATGCGAATTAACCCTTCGCTGGTTCGGAATTGGGCCCGGCGATGAAGTTCTTATTCCCGCTATGACTTATGCGGCTACAGCCAACATCGTTCTGCATTGCGGGGCGAAACCAGTCATGGTGGACGTTGCATTAGATGACCGAGTGGCTTCACTAGAAGCGTTGCAATCGGCTTTTAGTTCGCGCACCAAAGTGGTTATGCCTGTTGATTTAGGTGGATGGCCAGTAGACTATCAAGGCATCGCAGATTGGCTATCAAGTTCGGAAGTTCGAAGCGTTTTTCAGCCCACTTCGCAGAATCAGCGCGAGCTCGGTCGGCCTCTTTTCTTATCGGATGCCGCGCATTCGTTTGGAGCGATCTACCGCGGGGAAGCCGTGGGCAACCATGCCGATGTCACTGGATTTAGTTTCCATGCGGTCAAAAACTTAACCACGGCAGAAGGCGGTGCATTGGCGTTTAACCTACCCTCGCAGTTCAAACTAGCGGATTTACAGCAATGGTTCAAGGCAATGTCACTTCATGGACAGACACGCAATGCGCATGAAAAAACCGTGTCAGGCCGCTGGCAATATGACGTTGAAGAAGCGGGGTTCAAATGCAACATGACGGACATTCAAGCGGCGATTGGACGCGTTCAATTGGCGAAGTACCCAGCGCAACTAAAGCGTCGACGCGCTGTGGCAGAGCGTTACGATGCAGGATTTCAGGGGCAGGATTGGTATGCCTCGCCCCCCCTGCATAATTCCGAACGCACGAGCTCATTTCACCTTTTTCAAATGCGAATCATTGGTTTCAAGTCTGAACAGCGAGACGCCGTAATGCATGCACTCAAAGAAAGGGGAATAGCGACCAATGTCCATTTTATCCCCCTGCCCTTATTGAGTCTGCACAAGGATCGGGGAGAACGCTTAGATCGGTATCCCACAACAGAAAGACTATTCAATGAAACGTTGAGCCTGCCGATTCACTTGCAATTAAGTGACGAAGATGTCGATTGGATTATCGCAGAGGTCATCCTTGCCATCGAATCCCATTTGTAATCAATGAAACGCGCATTTGACCTGCTCATCAGCGCATTGGCGCTGCTCGTATTGAGCCCAATGCTCGGCGCTATCGCTCTTTGGGTCGCGATGGACAGCCGGGGTGGTGCGTTTTATGGACAGGATCGAATTGGAAAGAATGGACGGCCATTTAGGCTTTTTAAATTTCGATCCATGATCTCCGGAAGCGGGGGAACGGAGGTCACACTTGGAAACAACGATAGCCGAATCACCAAGGCTGGCGCGGTGCTCCGTCGGTATAAACTGGATGAATTACCGCAGCTTTGGAACGTGATCATTGGCGACATGAGCATCGTAGGGCCCCGACCAGAGGTGCCGGGGTATGTTGCGCTCTACACGGATGACATGCGTCAGGTATTGGAGGTGCGACCAGGCCTAACTGATCCTGGAAGCATCGCTGGTTTCGACGAGGGAAAGGAACTTGCTGAGGCTGCTGATCCTGAAGCACATTATAGGCTCGTGATCTTACCTGCCAAAGTTGCCTTGCAACAAGCTTACCTGCAAAACGCGACTTTCTTAACCGACATTAGGGTGATCGTCCGAACGCTCCGCCGCATTTTCAAAGGTTGACAGCAGAGGAGCAAACACTTCCAATACTTGATCCGCTTGCTGCTCTTCACCTGATTCACGCAAGGCAAACCCTACATTCCTAACCAACCGTTGAACCACTTCCATGGTATGTGCTGGGCGCCATGAACGTCCTGAATCCGACGTATCTATGTGGCTTAAAAATTCCGAAACATCATCCGGTCCAATCACCGATCCTTGACTAAAAGGGTTGATATAAAAAAGGATTCCTGCCTGCCCCTTCGTCGGCCCTTCATTTCCTACAAACGCTTTATCGCAATAGGCCAAGATGAAATGACTCGGCAGATTAATTCCTCGAATAGGTAGACCCAGCGCCTGAGCAACGGCTAAATAGAGCATTCCCATTCCGATGGGATTGCCTTTCTTTTCCTTCAATACGCCAGAAGGAAGGGCTTCAGATGGAAGATGGGGCAATCTTCTAACGCCTTCCAATTGATGCACGCTAAAGAAGATGTGGTTCATAATGCGAACCTGTTCCAATGCTGTCAATTCTTCGTTCAACTCCAACCAGACTTCCTTCTTCAGTGCTTCGAAGGCATAATTTGAATCGGCTAGGCCCCAAGCAGGGTCAATGGACCGGTGCACCAATTGGACACCCTCCCACAAATTCTCACCCCCTGATTCCATCCACAAAGCCAGCTCCTCACGGATATCTGATTGCTGTAAACCTTGTCGGAGGCTTGACAGACGTCCTTGAAAAAGCTCACATTCGGGTCCTTCATTTGCCGCATCAGCAACATAAGGAAGGACATCTTTCCCTTTTGAAAGAAGCCGGTCCCTCACATGGTGATATATGCCCTCATCGGGATCATCCATTAAAGCCAACAACGCATGAATTTCGGAAATACTCATCTCGAATTATCTAATACCAGGCAGGAAGCTGCTTGGTCTCCAAATCTAAAAATCCAAGTCCGCTGATAAATCATCTTAAAAATCACTTTTCCAACTTGGCCTGTTGAATGCATCGATGTCATTCCCCGTATCTTTCGTACATGCGCCTTAGCAATTCCATGCTCCAGCCTCGCTGGAATCCAGCTGTTTTGGATAAAAACCGGCTCTTTTATGCGCTTTGGACGACGGGGCTTTTTTTGCTTCTCATTTGGGGAGTTTATGGGATCAATGAGGTCTACGGCATGAATTGGCGAAGGTTGGGAAACCATCCCAGGGAATGGAATCATGTGGGGGGGGTCTTTACTTATCCATTTTTACATGGAGACTTAGACCATATTTGGAACAATACCATTACATTTTTCACGCTGAATTCCCTCCTCTTTTACTTCTACCGATCCATTGCCTTGCGCACATGGGCAGCGTTGTTCTTGATTTCGGGTTTTGGGCTTTGGATTTTCGCAAAAGGAGGAAATCACATAGGAGCCAGTGGCATCAACTACGGTCTCGCGGCCTTCCTTTTTGCTTCCGGTATCTTTCGGAAATCACAGTTGTTACTTCGCGTCGCCTTGGTGGTAGCCTTTTTGTACGGAGGAATGGTGTGGTGGATGCTGCCAATCGATGAACACATTTCGTGGGAAGGCCATATTGCCGGAGCTGCGACGGGGGTCCTCCTAGCTTGGTGGGCTCGCAACAAAGGCCCTTTGTCTGATTTGAACCTTCCCGAACTTGAGCCCAACGAACGTTTGCCTGAATGGTGGGCCGCAGCACACCCCAATCACCCTGATGTCATTGAGCAAAGGGCGAATGAGAATTCCACGCACGCTACGGAGGAAGGGCCGACCTCTGTCGCGTATACGTTGCTTCCTAAAGCCAAAAAAACAGACGATTGAAGCGTCCCTTTAGATCAGACGTCCTTTAGATCAGGCGTTGAGCATCACCGGCATAACGAGCATGAGCACATCCTCCCCTTCGTCTTCTGCTTCTGTAGGCTTAATGATGCCGGCTCGGTTGGGAGCAGACATCTCCAATGACACTTCGGCACTGGAAAGGTTGTTCAACATGTCCATTAGAAAGCGGCTGTTGAAGCCAATTTCCATGTCCTCCCCCGTGTAACTGCAATTCAAGCGTTCGTTGGCTTCGTTTGCAAAATCCAAATCTTCCGCGCTAACAACCAACTCACTACCTGCCAGCTTAAGCCGCACTTGATGCGTGGTCTTGTTCGCAAAAATGGAAACACGCCGGATCGCCTGCAAAAAGTCCTGGCGATTGATTACCATGCGGTTTGGGTTTTCCTTAGGAATCACCGCTTCGTAGTTGGGATACTTGCCCTCAATTAAACGGCAAATAATCGTGACTTCGTCGAATTCAAATCGCGCATTCGAATCCGTATACGTCATCGTAACCTTTTCAGCGTGTGACGCGGCATTCTTGAGCAAGTTAAGCGGCTTCTTTGGCACGATAAATTGTGCATTTGAAGATGCTTTCACATCCGTACGAGCGTATCGGACCAATCGGTGCGCATCGGTTGCAACAAACCGAACGCTTTCTGAATAGAATTCAAAATAAATTCCTGACATCACCGGTCGCAGGTCATCGTTTCCCGCAGCAAACAACGTCCGATTGATTGCTCTAATCAGTGCATTGGCTTCAATGCCCATGGTCGCTGCATCTTCCAATTCTGGCGACTTTGGAAACTCATCTCCGTTCGCCCCGGTTAATTTATATTTTCCGGCATCGCTGATCAGTTCGATGGCGAAGGTGGCAGGGTCAATTTTGAACGTTAGTGGAATATCTGGAAATGCCTTGAGAATGTCCAAGAGCATCTTTGCAGGAACAGCGATAGAACCAACGTCTCCCGTTTTGACTTCCAGCTTTGTCGTCATGGTGGTCTCTAAGTCACTCGCAGAGATCACAGCCTCTCCCGGGCTCAACTCGAATAAAAAATTATCCAAAATGGGCAAGGTGTTGCTGCTATTCAATACCCCACTGAGCGAGGACAAATGACGGAGCAATTGACTACTTGAAACAATAAAGTGCATAATCTCGGTTTAGTTCTTCAAATATGCCCCAACATCCTCCTCCATTGTGTTTTTATTCAGGGTTTTCACTGACTACTTTTCCACATCAAATGAACCAAAGCCATGAAGTTTTTCACGAAAAAAGATTTACATTCGGTTCATGAAAAATGTACTCGCTTCATTCAGCCTGGCTCTTTTTACCCTCGCAATGAGCATCACGACCCTCGCTCAATCCGAGATCCAATCGGATTCCTTTGATGTGCACATCACCTCAAGCACAACCCGCATGGAGTTGGCTCAGTTGCAGAAGGACTTCAGCGAGGTCGGCATCGGCTTTCGCTATGACCTGATCGATTGGACCGACGAAACGCTGCAATCCATTCGCCTTGCCATCATCCTTCCCGATGGGAGCATGCGTCGTCACATGAGCGAATCCCTCGATGCGGATGCGGACATCTGGCTTCGCCTCGAAGGCAGCGGTACCGAACGCATCTTTTGCGCAGGTGACAATTGTGAAGATTGAGAGGACATCACACGGCCTCCACTTCCACGAATCAACAATTTTAAAAAAAGCATGGTCCCGGCCGTGCTTTTTTGATTTCGGGCTGCTCAAGCGCGGTCCACCCTCCATGAATCCAACCTAAGACACCTCGTCTAAGGCCGATAAAACTCGCTCGACTTCAAGGCGATTCCCGCAGTCGAAATGGGACTTGGGGCATTTGATGTGACCGTGCAATCCACAGGGCTTACAATCGAGCGCGAGATCAGTTTCGACCACAACGCGTTTGGAAGACAGAGGGCCAAATCCGTAATCTGGAGTTGTCGAACAAAACACGGCAACAGTGGGTGCATTGACCGAACTGGCAAGGTGCATGGGTCCACTGTCATTGGTCAATACCCATTGTGCTTGCTGCATCATTCCCGCAGAATCCAACAGACCCTGTTTGGACCTGACTTCCACTCCTTTATGACGTGTTGCTTGTTGGATTCGGCTCAGCAATGGCGCGTCCCCTGGTCCTCCGACGAGGTAGATGCACCGGATTTTATCCTCAAGCGCATCACACATGGCAACCCATTTAGGCTCTGGCCATTGCTTGGTTGCCCACTGGCTGGCGGGAGCCATCACGCCGAATTTCTCGGGCATCGAGGCGATCGAGCCGCTGGAATGAGGGTAAAGTCGGGGCATGGAGGCTGTTTCTGAATCCAACCATGGCTCAATCAGGCGGTGATTGCGCTGCACTTCGTGAACTCCTTTTTTAAAGTCATGGGGCGCTGTGCATGTAAACCAATGCCTCAGAGGATGTTGATCAAAACATGACCGGATAGGCGCATTCGTCAAGCGAGCTAAGACCCCTGAAGAAACATGCCGGTGCGGAGTGAACACCGCATCAAAACGCTCCTGACGAAGCCTCCGCCCCAGTCTTATCAACCGCACATAGCGAGATGCGAAACGCCCCCGCTTCTCCCATGCGTGCAAACCTTGAATAAAAGGGTGATCCTCGAACAAGGCCTCGTTTCCCGATCGAACACACACATGAATTTCATCCTCCGGAAATGCAGCATGCCATGCTTCCCACATCGCTGATGCAAGGATAGCATCTCCGATAAAAGCCGTTTGAATGAACAAGATTTTGCGGGGACCAGGCATGATGCGAAGATAGGGGGTCCGGACGTCGCGATGTAACTTGCACCATGGCACGATGGATAGGAATTGATTTTGGAAACGTTCGGACAGGAATTGCCTATACCGACGAATCGGAGCGAATGGCTTTTCCCTTCGCCACAGTGCCGACTGCTGAATTGATGACTGTATTGGAACGCTTAATCAACGAATCACCATGCCGAGGTTTGGTCTTGGGCATTCCCAATGCGTGGGGTGTTGCTTTGGGCAAGGCACACACGCACAGCACCGAACCCATTCTGGCCTTTCGAGTGAAACTCCAAAAGCGCTGGCCGGACTTGCCAATTGAACTCACGGATGAGACCAATACCAGCGAGGAAGCGCTTCAGGCCTCCATCGCAGGTGGAATGAAAAAGTCAAAGCGATCTAAGAAAGGTGCCCTCGACAACGTTGCAGCCGCCATAATTTTACAGCGCTTTTTGGACAACCGAAATGTCACTGGATAGGCTTGATGTTTCTCACCCCTTCTTAAAAACTTCAATTTCGGCATGCTGCCGAATCAAATCACTGAACGTCCCCTCATAGCGAGTCGCGCGAACGATGTGGTTGTCAATCCAGTGATAATTGCCCCCCCGAGGCTTGCCCATGAGCAAACCATGGTAAAGGAATCCATGCTTATCCAACCAGGCTTCGGTAACCGCTCGATGATCCTCCGTGCGGGAAGTGAAAAACGTGATAAAATGTCCTTCTTCGTACCACTTATTCAACGTCTCCAAGGCATCGGCAAACGGTTCACATGTCGCCATGCGCTCCGGCTCCTCATTCGGAACATCTTCAGTAACGGTTCCATCGATATCGATCAGATAGTTCTTGACACCTGTTGGCAACTGCGGAGATGCCGGCATTCCTTTCGCGTCATTTACTGCTTCGAGTTGGACTTTTTGGTCTCCCGGACGTCCCCCGGTTTGCGATGCTTCAGTCATTGTGCCAAATTTAGGTACCACGCCTGAGCCTAGCAATCTTCAATGACGCGAACTAAAGACCAAAAATTGGGGTTCATTCGTATTCTCAAGCAATTCAAACCATTGCGCTTTAAAAAGTTCCCATCCTCCCATGGCCTCCACTGCGACCAAAGCGCTCAATCCGCGCTCTTGAGGTTTGCCTTTTATAGTCAACCACGTATCAAAAACTTCTTCCACCAGAGCGCATTGATCGCTGTGCTGTTGCCGCCAAATTTTCCTCCATTTCTTGCGGACTTGTTGCAGCTCCTGTTCCATCCGGGACAATGCCGCCCGAGTCGTTGGGACCGCATCACCTGGAATGCCTTCGGCATAAGCCACGAGCGCTTTGGACCACGCATCAAAAGGACCGGCTAACTCGCCCAATCGATTCAATTCCAAATCCACCCAATGCGTGCGAGCGACCTCGCCTGTCCACCAACCTTTAAGGGGATTCCATTGGGTCCATTCAACTGCATGGCTCGCTCGTTCGTCGATAACTAAGGCACCATCTCGAAGCAAGAGGGCCGGCTGGGAAATCCGATGATGGACAAAGCTCTTTCCGAGAGATAGCCAATATGCCACTTCCGAAGGGCCTCCTACGAATGCCGCACTTTGCAACAACCACTCTTGATAGAGCGGACGCAACGCCGCATTGGGACTATTCTGTTCCGGACGAAGAGTCTTCCAAGCTTCGTCCCCCTTACCCTGTTTTTGCTGGTCGGTTGACCAGCGGTCAGCCCTCGTTCGCAAACCATTAGCGTCCAAAACGAACAGGTTGTTATCCCTTGGCTGCAAAGGCGCATCGCCCCAGCGGTTAGAAAAAGCTGCGTTCGATTCTTTCAAACTGCCCTTGATTCCCTGCCCGTTCCACTCAGATTTCCAGAGAAATTGGACCATTTCCTTGAGTTGAACATCGTTGCCATCGATGAGCAATACGTCATCATCGGGAAACCAATCCAGCAACCACCCTCGCATGCGATCAGCCAAGGTAACCGCCTTCACAGGTGGTACGCCTGGATTCACCCCTTGGCGCTGGCACCATGCATTCCATGACGCCTCCGCCTTGACGTCCCATGGTATCACACCCACCGGAGTCGTCGGTTTGTAAGTACTAGGATTCCACCGAAAGGAATCCCCGCGAGCTCCATTCGTCTCCGAAATTTCTTCAAAATCATGGTCCTCCGATGCCATCCAAAAAACAACAATGGAAGGTGTGCCACTTGCGCGAAGTTTTCTCGACCAACGCAGAGCGGATAGAATTTTGTAATGAAAATAAGCCGGGCCCCCTCCTGCCTGCAATTGATGTCCAACGCTTATCACTTCCGCACCCGACCGGAATTCTTCCAGCGCATGTGGTGCAGCCATCGCCAGTCTTTCGTACTGCCCCGAAATGGCATCAGCAACGCGAGAGCGGCGATCCATTTCAATGCCTCCACGTCGGTTTATTGCGGCCCGAACCCCGTGAAAATCTCCTGTTCCAGGCCAAAATGCGTTGCACGAATCTGCATCGTTGCACCAATCCGCTGCCGGCGAGTCGGCAGGGAGCAACTGCGATTGAGGAATCAACTGCTCCATCATTGAACCCTACTGAATCAACGAATCAAATTAATAGCGCCCGATTCAGAAATGGTCATTCCGTCAGCATCCTGCAACTCCATTTGCCAGATATACAAACCAGCTGCTGCCGCTTCGTTGGAAAATGATTGCCCATCCCATCCGTTCGATTCTCCTCTCAATTCATAGACGAGTTCCCCCCACCGGGAGTACACTTCAAATCGCAGCATGGTCAAGTTTTTCCAAACGGGCAGAAACACATCATTTTCGCCATCGTCATTGGGGGTGAATGCGTTTGGCACAAACCAAGCTGGCTCGGTTTCCAGGTCAATGACATCCGTCACCGGTTTGCGATCGGGACCGCGAACATCCACCTCATCCTGTGTCATTTCACCTTCCGAAACAACCAAACTAAAATCATCCACAAAACAGTAGGCCATGGAAGGCTGATTCCCTTCAATCACTTCAATCGTCCGGTCAGCATCGGCGCCAAATGCACCCCATGTGAAATGGGTCCACGCGGCATCCGCTACGAAGGTGAATGAAATCGTCTCCCACTCTCGGCTAAAAAAAACGGGTGACAGCTCGAAGTGTGGCAACTCTGTCATGGGATTAGCGCCCTGTTGTTGAAGAGGTCCCATGGAAAAGTGCATACCCAATTCCCCGATCCCCAGACCACCTTCCGAGAAAGGCGTAAGTTCTCCGCTGGTCATGCGAAAAGTTAACCTGTAGCGAGCGCCTACATTCAAAGGACTAGAAAAGGTCCCAGAGAGGTATTCACGGCGGTTTGTACCGTCTGCACCGCAGGCCATAAATCCAGCTACAGCCATGCCTTGATAAGGCGAAACAAGGGCAACTGGCGTTTCGGGAAGGTCTCCTCCCCCAGCGCCTTGAATGTGAAACACATCCGGGCTGTTTTCAGAACTGCCTGTCGAAGCCCAACCCGACGCCAGCGACCATTGTCCCGTCGTTGTTGGCAAAGCAAGCAAATCTTCGAACCCACCATTCACAATCACTTGACCCGACACAGAGTGTCCTGCCGCGAGCGCCATTAATAGGCTCAAAGCCAAGAGGTAGGAATGTAAGTTGCGTTTCATGGTTCTTGGAAAAGATACGACAATCTGCTTATTTCAGCGGAATGGTCGGTCACTCACTTGCAAGTGAGTAAACAACCTTTAACCCGATGTAATGGTTCTGTTGGGCCAAAGGCGTCAACAATCCAGTGGCACAAACGGACCACCTCGGAGAGGCGAGTTTCCAGCCCATGGTCCAGGTGATGCGCGGTTGCCATATCGATCGATCCAACGCTCCCTCTATGAACGGCGTGGAATCCAATTCAGGCGATTGAAACTGAATGCGCCCTTGGCGTTTGGTTCCCACCGCAATACCCAATCCCAATGAAGCCAAAAACCGATCCGAATGGGCGGAAAGTCGAATCATCACGAACGGGGAAACCGTTTGTTGGAAGTCAATGGGGACGGCCAATGTATCCGTTTCCACGCCCGTGCCAGCGCCTATGGGAAATCGCTCATACGTCACCTGCTGCAGCCCTTCTGCTCCAGAAGCTGGGAGAAACCCAATCAAGGAATCGGCCAACAGGTTGACCCGGACTGTTTGAAGGGAAGACGCATTCAATCCAACCCATGCCGACCAGTCAATCGAAAATGGTTTGCGAAAATCACGTGGTCGCTGCATCTGCCAGACGACCGATTGAATTTCAAGTGCTCGGTCGTATCTCCCTGTCCATTCATGCCAACGATCTTCGACTCCTCGCCCCCCTATACCTATCACCAATCCCACATCGATTCGAGACAAATTCCATGAATCCGTTCGTTTAGTGCGGGATGTTGCGATGGAGTCAAATTGAACCTGAGCATCAATCGCGATGACGCGTTGGTCTATGATCAACGAATCTTGCTCAGTCGCCGATGCCGTCATGGCGACGAAGAGGGCGGATGCGGCCGCGAAGCCTCGATGAAATCGGCTCATGCCGGAAATTTACTCCTTCACTCTCACAGTTGCGGGCATCACCCACACTTCTGAATCGGTTTCATGCAAAATCGCTGGCAATTCCTGGGAGTTAGAGACAACAGGCTGAACAGAACGACTTGCCACCGCTTCGAGGTTATCGGGTCGGGCGTTCTCCACAGCATCTGAGTCCTCGAGGACAATGGATGCACTGGCAGCAGCAGCGGGCAGGACATCATCGTGCACTTCCTGTTTCTGAATTGGCTGTTCCTCCTGATCCAGGACCTCCAACGTAACAGGCATAGCAACAGGCGCAGCAACAGGAACAGCAACAGGCGGAGTTTCAGTGACAACACGGGTTGTATTCATCGTTCCATTTACTCCGTATGCGAGCGCACCCAGAACCAGGATTCCGGTCCCAATCACACCTAGTTTTTTGCGGCGACTGTTCTTCGCCATGGCCTCGAAAATAGCGCCCTCGATTTGCTGGGGAGGCGTGATGGCCTCGTCGGCAAACTGAGACTGGATGTAGTGGTCAAATTCTTCGTTCTTCATCTTTTTCTGCATTATTCCTTCTTGGCGCGCTGTGACATCGCATGCAAAACATCCTGCAAATATCTGCGTGCCCGACTCAACTGGCTCTTGGACGTGTTCAAGTCGATTCCCAATTGCTCGGCAATCTCCTTGTGCTTGAATCCATCAATGACATATAACTTAAACACCATTCCGTATCCTTTTGGCAATTGAGCGATGGCTTTCGCCAATTCGTCTTTTGTGAAGTCTACTTCCTTGAACGCTTCAAAATCGTTCGGGGTTGCATGCACCTCCTCAATATCCAATTGAAATTGGTGCTTTTGATTGCGTCGATAATGGGTAATGGCGGTATTGACGACAATTCTTCTTAACCACCCTTCAAAGCTATTGTGCTCACTGAATGACTTGATGTGGCGGAATACCTTGATCCACGCCTCTTGCATCACATCTTCTGCATCCACTCGGGCATTGGTATACCGAATCGCTACTGCAAACATCATGGAACTGTAGCGCGCATAAACCTGACGCTGGGCGTTTGAATCACCCTTTTTACACCGTTCGATGATATGTATGTCTGCCGCTTCCATTGCTCGCATCAAAAGAACCTCCCGATCAGCGCATTGGTTGCGTCAGGATGGCGCGTTGAAATAATCTGGGGGCACACCCAACCAAGCCAGAGCAGCTCCACTGAATAATTGATTCAATTGGTCTTGTGACAATCCCATTTCAAGCATGTAGGCACCCAATTCCAAATCTCCCAACGGAAAAGGATAGTCTGACCCCATGCAGATGCGCTCAGCCCCTTGCATTTTGAGCACGTAATTCAACAGGTCCGCATCGTGCGTGATGCTATCAATCCAAAATTTCCCCAAGTATTCCCGAGGATTGACTTCATTGTCCACGGCCACTAAATCTGGTCGGCAACGGTAGCCGTGTTCAAAGCGTCCCAACGTCGGCAAAAACGAGCCCCCCGCATGACTGAACATGACACGCAGACCGGGCAACCGCTCGAGCACTCCACCAAAGATCATCGAACTCGCTGCGCGGGCGGTCTCTGCCGGCATCCCAACCAGCCATGGAAGCCAATACTTCTCCATTTGTTCTTTGCCCATCATGTCCCAGGGATGAACCATCACCGCCATACTCAACTTATCGCAGGCCTCAAAGAAGGGAAAGAATCGATCATCCGAGAGGTTCATTCCGTTGATGTTGGAGCCAATCTGCACCCCCAAATGACCCTGAGCTTGAGCACGCTCTAACTCCCGAATGGCTCGGTCCGTATCCTGCATAGGAACCGTTGCGAGTCCCGCATAATGCATCGGGTCATTCGCTACAAGATTCGCGATGTGGTCGTTCAAAAACTGAGCGATTTCCTCGGCATATGCCACAGGCGCGTCATAATTAAACATCACAGGAATCGTACAAACCACCTGCACCTGGGTCGAATGCGCGGCGTATTCCTTCTTTCTGACGTTCTCATCCCAGCAATTTTCGCCGATTTCACGAAAAAAATGATTTCCCTGCATCATCCGTGCAAAGCCTTTGCGGCTTCCGTGTTCTAAATGAATAAATTGTCCTCCACCGAAACGCTCGGACCATTTGGGCATTTCCCGGGGAAGAATGTGGGTATGGGTGTCAATTCTGAGCATGGAATTCATTGCTTCGTGCTCTCCAAGTTACGGGTTATGACCTAAGTCTTCGTCTGGACTGAACGTTCCGTTGCTGTATTCCTCATTCCGTTTGTGCACTCGCCTCAAATCCAACCGATTGACCGCATTGATTTCCCATCCCTTGATTTCTTTTCGCAAAAAGTGGGTCACCTGATCATGAAACAAAGGAATTACGGGGAGATCCCGAGCGATCATCGCATTCAACTTTCTGTACATCGCTAACCGACTGGTCTCCTGCGGTTCGTTGATTGCCTCTTGCATCAAAGACTCAAACTCCTCAGAAGTGTAGTGCGTGTAATTGGGTCCGCCAGGAGCAAAGTTAGCTTGAGAAAACAGCGAGAGGAAGTTCTCTGCGTCAGGGTAATCTGCAAGCCATGATTTTCGGAACATTTGTGCCTTTCCGTTTGCCACACGCTCCCGGTGCGTAGAAGGTGAAACCACATCCACCGCCACTTTCAAACCGAGGGATTCCCATTGAAATTGCAACGCCGAGCATAAGTCGGTGTAATCTGAGGTCGTCAAAATGACCAATTCTGACCATGGCTGAGGACGCACTTTCCGGATGGAATCTAGCATGGCCTGAGCCCGCGCAAGATCGCGCTCGAACGCGCTCGGCTGAGTCATTCCTAACAGGGCGGGCGGAACAAAATCCGTCGTGGGAACCACCGACCCCCGCCGCAACGAAGTGGCGATGCCCTGCCGATCAATAGCCAAGGAGAGGGCTCGCCGAACCTCGACGTCCAGCCAAGGTTGCCATGCCTCACTATCTGATTCCACATGAATGCCCACATAATCTGTTTTCAAAAAGGGCGTCTTCTCCATGCGCAACTTCTCGGCATGTCGAGGTCTTAACCCACCATTCCCATCCAGTAACTCCTCCATGTAAGCAGGATGCAAGCCACTCATGAAATCGTAGCGTCCTTGAAGTAATCCTTGGTACTCCGCCCCCATGTCAGCGGCAAAACCAATGTGGACAGCATCGAGGTAAGGCAAGGCTTCCCCTGCCTCATCTCGCTCCCAATAAGTGGGGTTCTTATGCAGCACGCAAGCCACATCCTCCATCCACCAGGCCAATTGAAACGGGCCCGAACCCACCGGATGACGTCTAAAATCCTCTCCAAAATGCTCTACAGCTTCTCGGGGCACAATGTTGGCATAGGCTGTGGCCAGCAACCCCAAGAAAGGCGGGAAAGATTCGCGGAGGTAAAACCGGACGGTATCCCTTCCAAGTGCAACCATCCCAGCACCCGGCGCATTCCGGTCCAATGGATCCAGAATCCATTGACCCGCCGAGGCCCATTGCGGATCCCGGATTCGGTTGAGACTATAAATAACATCGGCCGCGACGACCTCTCGGCCATTCTCCAACCCTGAGACCTCCGGTGAATGAGAAAATCGCACACCATCGCGCATCACAAACGTCCAAGTCCTGCCCGAATCTGAAGAAAAAAAAGATTCAGCAACACATGGCTTCACTTGTAATCCAGCGTCCAATTCCACCAAGCCATCAAACAGTTGATCCACGACCCACATCGGTTCGAGTGTGCGTGCAAAAGCGGGATCAAGCGAATTGATGTTGGCACTTTCGTTGTATCGAAAAACGCTTGGGTCCGATTCCAAACCCGACGTGCAACCCAAAAAGCAACCGGCCATACAGGCGATCAAAATGGTCAGCTTTGACTGGTTCAATTTCACCTGGACAAGATAGTGACCAACAAATGCTAATTCAATTTGTTATTCCATCGATTGATGTCTGACCGTCTTAATTTCGCGCCGTGCATTTATACCGCCTATCTCTTTTTTTTGTTCTGCTGTCGACTTTAACCTTTGCGGCATCAGCTCAATTCACCGTCAGCGGCACGGTTACCGACGCGACAACAGGTGAGACCATCATTGGAGCTACCGTCTTTCCAACTAATTCCAGCCGTGGCACGTCGACCAATGCTTATGGATTTTACAGTTTAACCTTGTCAGAAGGTGCGCAGGAAATAGCGATTAGTTTCATCGGCTACGAAACCCAAGTGGAACAATTCAACCTCACTGCGCCGTTGACTTTCAACGCAGAGCTGCGGCCAGCTGTCGTTGCCTTTGACGAGGCGACCGTGGTAGGTGACCGCTCGAATCATACCCAAGGTACAGACCTCGGAAGAGAATCAGTAGAGGTCGATCAAATCAAAGCCCTTCCGGCATTGCTGGGTGAGGTCGATGTGCTCAAAGTCCTGCAATTCTTGCCCGGCGTATCTAGCGCGGGAGAGGGAAATTCAGGTTTTTACGTGAGAGGGGGTGGTCCAGATCAAAACTTGATTCTGCTTGATGATGCGACCATTTACAACGCTTCGCACTTGTTCGGCTTCTTCAGTGTCTTCAATGCGGATGCCATCAAACACATCGACCTGATCAAAGGCTCCATGCCCGCAGAATATGGTGGGCGGGTCTCTTCCGTCTTAAATATCGCATTGAAAGAAGGGAACTCCAAAGAGTGGACCGCATCAGGAGGGCTTGGTCTCATCAGTTCTCGGCTCACCGTCGAAGGTCCGGTCATTAAAGACAAATGCAGCCTGATTTTATCCGGACGACGCACCTACATTGATGTATTGACGAAGCCCGCGCTCAAGGGAACCGCGTTTGAGGGTACGGGGTACTATTTTTATGACCTCAATGCCAAAATCAACTACAAAATATCCGACAAAGACCAGCTCTTTCTGTCAGGCTATTCTGGACAAGATGTCTTTAGCTTTACCAGTGCAGATGTAGGGTTTAACACAGAAATTCCATGGGGAAACACCATGGCTTCTCTGCGGTGGAATCGCATCCTCAATGACCGCATGTTCCTGAATGTAGGAGCGACGTATTCAGAGTACACATTTTCGTTTTTAGCCGGTCAAGATGAGTTCCAGTTCGGTTTTGAAAGCGGAATCAAGGATTTGGCGGGCCGAACAGAGTGGAGTTATTACCCCAACCTCCGGCACAGTATCAAGGCGGGAATCGACTATGTGCATCATGATTTTATTCCCACTGACTTCACGGCCCGCAGCGGAGATACAGAGTTCGATACGGGTGCCTCAGAACAAACATTCAGCCACGAGGCAGCGGTTTACCTTCAGGATGATGTGGATCTTACGGAAAAGGTCCGACTCCATGCAGGATTGAGGTGGTCGGGGTTTTGGCATGTCGGACCGTTTACGCGCTACCCACTTGATGCACCCGGGATTCAGTCCCAAAGTCCCGTTGTGTACGAGGCTGGTGAACTCGTGAAGTTTTACAAAGGCTGGGAGCCGCGTTTGGCCGTCCGGATTACCAGTGGCCCACGGTCGAGCATCAAGGCCGGTTACAGCGAAAATTACCAGTACGTCCACCTGACCTCGTTGGGCACGAGTTCGTTGCCCGGGGACATCTGGATTCCCAGCTCCGATCGCGTCAACCCGCAATGGGGCAGGCAAGCCAGTTTAGGCTACTTCCAAACCCTGGGAAAGGACAGCCAATGGGAAGCGTCGATTGAGGGCTACTGGAAAGAACTGGAAAACTTGGTTGCCTATGGGGAAAACACGAGCCCTGAGGATAACATCGGCAACAACGTAGACAACAACCTGGTCTTTGGAGACGGCTGGTCATATGGACTGGAGACGTTCGTCAAAAAACGGGAAGGACGCCTGACCGGTTGGATTGGATACACCTGGAGCAAGACCGAACGCCAATTCGATGAGTTGAACAATGGACTGGATTTTCCGGCGAAATATGACCGCCGACACGATTTAAGCGTTGTCCTCGATTGGACCATCAATAAGCGGTGGAGGATGGGAGGTGCATTTGTTTATGCGACAGGAAATTCCCTGACCCTGCCGGTACAGCGGTATCTTTTTGAAGGACGCATCACCGATGTATACGGAGCGCGCAACGGTTACCGGATGGCTGCATATCACCGAGCTGACATCAGCGCAACCCTCACTCCCGACCGAAGCAAATCCAAAAAAAGGCGCGACCTTCGCGCGGAATCAAGCTGGACGTTTGGTTTCTACAATGTGTACAATCGGATGAACCCTTATTTTATATTTTTCTCCAATGAAGGAGATTTAAGTTCAGGCACGTTAGATCTGAAAGCCAACCAAGTGAGTTTGTTCCCCATTATTCCATCGGTGACATGGAACTTTAATTTCTGAACAAGGCATGCGCGAGTTATGGAAACTGAACAGCCTCATCAAAAGGTATCCGCAACTGCTGCTTGGAGGTGTTGTGTTTATTTTCTTGACGAATGTGTTCGCGGTCTATGCCCCATCGCTCATTGGCGAAGGAGTCAATGCCCTGAAAGACATGGATTCTGCAGTGTTAGAACCCTTGCGCGAAGGAGCGAAGGAAGAGGCTCTTTTTTCAGAGCCCATTCGGATGGATCTCCCGCCTTCCTTGCGCTGGATCAGTTCCGTCTTTGCGCCGGATGCTGAAATCTCATTGATCGCATCCAAAGACAATGCCCTTGCGTGGATGAAGCAATTGGCACTTTGGCAAGCGGGACTTTTTTTGTTGGCCTACCTCATCAAAGGGATTTTTCTGTTTTTTACCCGGCAAACCATTATTGTGATGTCGAGGAGGATTGAGTTTGACCTCAAGGGCAAAATCTTTGATCAATACCAGCGGTTGGACGCCTCATTCTACAAGGCAAATGACACGGGAGATCTCATGAATCGAATCAGCGAGGATGTGAGCAAGGTTCGCATGTACCTCGGTCCGGCCATTATGTACACGCTCAACCTGACCATGCTGATTTTTCTCGTCGTAGGCGTCATGGTCTACATCGACTGGCAGTTAACGCTCTTTGCGCTTCTGCCCTTGCCCTTGATGTCTGTAGGCATTTACCTGGTCAGCACGCGCATCAATCGTCAAAGTGAGGCCGTGCAACGGCAGCAAAGTGGCCTGAGTACGTTTGTTCAACAACACATCGCAGGCATCCGTGTGCTCAAGTCATTTCAACGCGAACACGACGCCACAGAGCGGTTCACCGAGGCGGCTGATTTGTACAAAATGAACGCGCTCAAACTGGTCAAAACGGAGGCGCTGTTCATGCCCATCATTGTAATGCTGGTGGGGCTGAGCACCATTCTGACCATTTATGTCGGTGGCCAGCGGGTCATCGCCGGAGAATTGGAAATCGGGCATGTATTTCAGTTTGTCTTTTACGTCAACTTGCTCACTTGGCCCTTTGCTTCCGTAGGCTGGGTAACCTCACTCGTTCAAAAGGCTGAAGCCTCAATGAAGCGGATCAATGCCTTCATGGAGGCGACACCGGTGATTCAATCGGCTCCGAGTGAAACGGCTTATTCCGCTGATAAGTTGGAGGAAATCACCTTTGATAAGGTCAGCTTCACGTACCCTGAAACTGGAATCGTAGCTGCAAAAGATGTCAGCTTTACCATCAAGCCTGGTCAGATCGTCGCTATTACAGGGCGGACAGGAAGCGGGAAATCTACCCTTGCCCAGCTGGCCATGCGCATCTTTGACCCTGAATCAGGTGAAATTCGCATCAACGGCAAGTCGCTTCCAGAATGGAACCTCACATCTTTTCGCTCCCTATGCGGCTACGTCCCTCAGGATGTTTTTTTGTTTTCCGATACGATTCAAAACAACATTGCATTTGGCATTGAAGGAGGTGACGCTTCGCTGGATGACGTCAAAGCTGCTGCGCTTGAAGCGCACGTCGCCCACAACATCGAGGGGTTTCAGAAAGGCTATCAAACCCTACTTGGAGAGCGGGGTGTCAATTTGAGTGGAGGTCAAAAGCAACGGATCTCGATCGCTCGAGCATTCATTCGCCGTCCACAATTGCTGATCCTCGATGATTGCCTTTCTGCTGTTGACACGGAAACGGAAGAGACCATCCTCAATTCGATTCGGAAGCAGGGCAAAGAATCAGCCGTCTTGCTCGTTAGCCATAGAATTAGCAGTATTCGAGGTGCGGACCATGTGCTGGTATTGGATGCAGGACAAGTAGTCGAATCTGGGCATCCCAATGAACTCGTCAGCGCCGGAGGCCCCTATGCACGGATGGTTGAGCAACAAAGCCAGCAAGGTGAAGACGGCAAGGAGGAAAACGGTGAAGACCGATAAAGCAGGCGTGCCTCAGCCTTAATCAATCTGGACACCCGTCTCCGAACACGGCAAGGAACCCCAACAGGTCATTGATAACGACCACGCCATCGCCGTCAAAGTCCGCTGCGCAATTCACCTCACACCCAAATTCACCGAGGAACACCAAGAGATCGGCAACAGAGATGGCTCCATCTGAGTTGAAGTCCCCCGGACAGCCCAACTCTTCAGCAGCATCAATCACTCCGTTGCAATCATTGTCCAACCCTTGACCGGTCCCCGGTGCACCCGGGTAGACGACAGAGGAAGCATCATTGCAGTCCTCCGCATTCTGCACATAGCCCGATGGCATAGCGCAGGAGTTCACCGGAGACTCCGGGTTTCCATACCCATCGCCGTCCAAATCGGCGTACCAAATGGAACCAGGGTCCACTGAAAAAACAAAGTGCTGCGTCACCGTATTGAGTTCTGATGCCAATTCGATGGTCAGGCTGTTCGTTCCGCTCAGACCATTTAGGCCAGAAATCGAAAAGACAAAACTTCCCGGGCCATCCATTTCTGTCTGGAAATCCACCAACGCGGCGCCATCAGGCAGGTCTGGGATGGAAAGTGTAAAGGGGGGCAAGAAACCTCCCAAGACCTCGGCATAGACCACCAACTCCTCCTCCACACAAATCTCCGGATCAATGATTTCCACTTCAATGAATTGGGGCCGAACCACGTAAATGCCTTCGTCAATGGATGTCACAACCACAATACCCGACTCGAAATAGGGATAGGTTGACCACGACCCCGAAAATTGCGCCGCATTGCTGTTCGGGTCCACATCAAAATAGGCGATTTCCGTCAGCTCACCCGCAGCTACATCCGTCAATTCAAGCATGCGCAATCCCGCCCGATAGTTGGCCTGGAACAGCAAGTTGCCCACCACGTATTGGTTGTGATCGATCGCCTGTAAATCTGAGAAATGTTCACCAATTAGCACGGGATTGGACAAATCAGCTACATCAAAAATCAAGGTTCGCGTGTTCATCCCTTGGTTTTGCTCATCCAATTCATCGCCCAACATCAAATACCGGTGATCCTCCGTGAGCCAGCATTGGTGGGTATAGGAATAATCATAATTCGTGATGCTCACCGAGGCAATGTCAGAGGGGTCCGTCGCATCCAGAATAGCCAACTTATTGGCATTTGCGCAAAACAACATCGACTTTCCCGCATAGTCGGTATCCGGACCGTTATACACCACTCCTTGCGCATCGTGGGTATATCCCGCCTCACTGTAATCCCCCATCAAAATAGGGTTAGCAGGGTTACTGATGTCATACGCTACGATTCCTCCGCCTGCCAAATTGGTCCCAACCGCATACAGCATGGCCGATTCCTCGTCAATCACAACATTGTGCGCATCGGAAAAGCTGGAAATCCATGTCGTCGGCAAAAGCGTCGTTGGAAACGAGGTTAAATCACGCAATTGGTTCAAATCAAGCACCTGCAACCCATGGCCATTGGCCTCCGAAACGACATACACATGATCCGAATAGACTTTCATATCACGCCAGGTGCTGCTGGATGTTTGCGTTTCCATGAAGGCCACCAAGACGGGATTGATCGGATCGCTCAAGTCCACCATAGCCAATCCTTGGCGCTCCCCTACCAAGGCATACTCCACGCCCGTCTCCGGGTCCGTCCATCCCCATATATCATTGGCACCCGTCCCCATCAGATCTGCGTTGCTCATGGAAGAAAGAAGCTCCATTCGATCGCATGGAAATCCGTCTGCAAACCCACCTTCGCAGGGAGTTTGACTGGTTGATTCAACTGCACTCCCCACGAGGAATATGAGCAGCGAGAAAACTGTTTGGTAAAGTCGTAAAGGTCTGTTCATACTATTGCGTAAAGATGGAAAGTACAACATTCTCTAGGGAAACAACAAAACCTCACCAAGGGTTGTTTCAATTCACATGAAGGCAGCGTATCTCATAACAGGTGGAACCGGATTGGTTGGTCAGCGGATCATCCAAAAACTGGTGGCGCGCGGCGAACGCGTGCATATTTTAACTCGTCGCCCTGCATCCTCCAGCATCTCCGGTGTCACATTCTATCGTTGGAACCCCGATGAGGGAACGATGGACGCGGAAGCGCTCAAGGACGTGCACACGGTAATTCACCTGGCTGGAGCCCCTGTGGCCCAGCGCTGGACGCCTTCGAGCAAACGAGCAATCCTCGACAGCCGGACCAAGACCTCCGCTCTGCTCCATTCCCACATCGCCCAACTCAACGAAAAAGACCGTCCTGAAGTCTGTATTGGCGCAAGTGCCATCGGTATCTACCCCTCCGGCAAGGAAGAATTAACGGAGACCTCTCCTGCAGCAACGGGATTTTTAAGCGATGTAGTTCAACAATGGGAATCCGGTGTAGAAACTTTTGAATCCATGGGCTTGCGTACGGTCCGACTCCGCATTGGATTGGTTTTAGCTGAAGACGGTGGGATGTTGGGAAAGCTTCTGCCGATCTTCCGTTTGGGCCTAGGATCTGCTGTAGGATCAGGAAAGCAATGGCAATCGTGGATCCACATTGAAGACCTTGCCGATATGTTTCTTTGGGCAGCCGAAGAAAAAACCGTGAGTGGCATTTTCAACGCGGTCGCCCCTCATCCCGTGACGAATTACGCATTAAGCAAGTCCCTGGCGCATGCCTGTAAGCGACCATTTTGGGCACCGGCTGTCCCAGCTTGGGCATTGCGATTGGTCTTCGGTGAAATGGCCTCCGTGGTCCTTGCATCGCAGAAGGTGCGAGCCGAGCGAGTCGTGGCTGCCGGCTTTGCCTTTTCTCATCCAGCCCTTGACGACGCGCTCCGCGATATCCTTCACTAGCGCTTCATCGATCATCGAAAGTTGAGGGCAAAAAAGAACGGGCGAACCCTGAGGGGTCGCCCGTTCATCAGTCAATCGGTCTGAGAATCAATTAACCAGAAACATCTTATTCACGCTGTAAGCACCTTCGGTCACCCGAACGATGTAGAGACCAGCGTTCCATGTTTGCGTTGAAAGCCGTTCCCATGATTGGTTCGCCGTAGTCTCTGCTACTTGGCGTCCGGCGCCGTCCCACACTTGAATCAACGCACCCGCATTCCAATTACCGCGGATGTTCAATTCGCCTTCGCCCGCAGGGTTTGGGTAGACCATTACCGCCAGTTGATCCGCTTCGTTTACCGCATTCGCTGTCGGTGGAAGAAGTACCGCATCGATAACATGCACAACACCGTTGTCGGCTGCGATGTCCGCAACAATAACCATGGCGTTGTTGATCATGACGCCCTCGGCTGTGATGGATACCGTAACATCCTCACCTAAGAGGGTTGTAATCATTTGTCCGTCCGACAAATCAGCCGCGTAAGCAGAAGCTCCTACGACGTGGTACTGCAAAATCTCACCGAGGTTGGGCAACGCCAATAACTCCTCAGCGGTAATCCCCAAGGCTTCTGTCAAAGCCACCACAGCAGCATCGTTTGGAGCGAACACCGTGAATGGGCCTTCACCGCTCAAAGCTTCCACCAAACCGGCTTCTATCACTGCGGCTTCGAGCAATGTATGATCATCCGAGTTGACGATGATGTCCACTACCGTGTTGGACGGTGGAGTTTGCGGCAACAATACCGCATCAATTACATGCACTACACCGTTGCCGGCTGTTACATCGGCCACTATTACCTGAGCCTGATTGATGAACACACCATCAGCCGTAATGGAGACCACAACATCGGCATCCAACAACGTGGTGATTTGCTGGCCATCTGACAAGTCTGACGCTAGCGCCTGACCAGCTACGACATGATACAACAGTACATTCGTCAATTCTGGATATTCGAGAAGTTCTTCAGCTGTAACTCCGAAAGCCGCCATTAGCGCTTCGAATGCCGCATCCGTTGGAGCAAAAACCGTGAATGGACCTTCTCCACTCAACGTCGTAGCCAGATCTGCAGCGATCACCGCAGCCTCCAAAATCGTGTGCAATTCACTTTCGACAATAATGTCTACAACCGTTGTTTCTGCAGGTGGTGGCAAAAGAACCGCGTCGATAACGTGCACTACACCATTGTCTGCAGCGATATCTGCAACAGTGACCATGGCGTTATTGATCATCACACCGTTCTGGTTGACGGTCACCGTGACCTCTTCACCTAGCAATGTCGCTATGGATTGGCCATCGCTCAAGTCCGTGGAAAAGGCTGCCGCAGCAACTACATGGTACTGTAGAATCTCACCGAGGTTGGGCAGAGCCAGCAAGTCTTCGGCTGAAATTCCCAGTTCTTCTGTCAAGGCTACAATCGCATCATCTGTTGGAGCGAAAACGGTAAAGGGGCCGTCGCCGCTCAGCGCTTCTGCCAATCCTGCTTCAATTACCGCTGCTTCGAGCAGTGTGTGATCGTCTGAGTTGACGATGACATCCACAACTGTGTTCGACTGCTGCGTCGGCACAACAGTGATCGTCGCTACCATTCCGTTCGCGGCGTGAGAGCCAATAGAACAGTCGTAGTTGTAGGTTCCTTCAACCGTAAACGTGTGCGAGCCGATGCACACCCCTTCGGTGCTTCCGTTCACCGCACCAAATGAAAAGGACTCTGGGTTGTTCCACATGTCACCCAGCGTGCTTTCGGCTCCATTCACATCGTGGAAGCCATCTACATTGACCCAAACGACTGTTTGACCCGATTCAATTTCCAAATCCGAAGGTGTGTAGGAGAAGCTCTGAGCTTCAACAACAATTCCTTCAACCCCACACGGGTTGTCTTGCGCGGTAGCTACCGACATCATTCCAGCCATCAAAAGGCCAAAAGCGTAAAAAACTTTTTTCATTCTTATAGGTTTATAACAGGTTTATACAAGCGTAACTTACTCGGTGTGACATTTGTTCAAAACACATCGACTCGAAGCGCACCTTAACCGAAAATCTCCCGAAAGCACCATGACATTTTCTGCGCCTGCGTCCAGCATTTCAATCCACTGGATTCGCCGTGATATGCGGATGGAAGACAACCGCACCTTGCTTTCGGCAATGCAAACGAATAAGCCGGTTCTAGTCGCCTTTATTTTTGACCAGAACATTCTCTCCCAGTTGGATAACCCGGAGGACCGGCGCGTCACCTTCATCCACCAAGAACTCGCGAAGCTGCAGCAACAATTGGAAAAATTTGGCAGCACCTTGCACGTTGGCTACGGGGAGCCTGAGGCGGTTTGGCGGCAATGGCTTCGAGACTTTGAACAAGCGGGAATCCACATTGATTCCGTCCACGTGGGCCGTGACTACGAGCCTTATGCCCAAACCCGAGACCGAGCACTGGCATCGCTTTTTGACCAGCACGGCATTGGATTTAAGGGCGTCAAAGACCACGTAATTTTTGAAAAATCTCAAGTCACCAAAGACGATGGCTTGCCGTATACGGTCTTCACACCCTACAGCAAGAAATGGAGAAAGGCCTTAACACCTCACGACTATGCGGCAGCGGATTCATTGGACCGGTGCTCCAAACAAACCCTTGTTCAACGAGACCACTTGTCCACCGGTGCACTTCCGACCTTGGCGTCGATGGGATTTCGACCAGTCGAACGCGCCCATGAATGGATTCCCGACAAGACGATTCAGCGCCAAATCCTCAAATCTTACGGAGACAAACGAGATTTTCCCGCCGTTGCCGGCACGTCCCGTCTATCGCTCCACTTGCGTTTCGGAACCGTTAGCATCCGTGAAGCCTTGCGCGCAGGTCTCCAGCACAGTGAAAAATGGACCACAGAATTGATTTGGCGGGATTTCTACCAAACCATCATTTACCATTTTCCACATTCCGCAACGGACAGTTTCAGACCGGCGTACGACGCCATCCCATGGGACAACAACGAAGCACATTTTGCCGCGTGGTGCGAGGGCCGAACGGGCTATCCATTGGTTGATGCGGGCATGCGCGAACTGGTGCAAACAGGATTCATGCACAACCGCGTCCGCATGGTGGTCGCCTCCTTTTTATGCAAGCATTTGCTGACAGATTGGCGATGGGGTGAGCGATTCTTTGCACGCCACCTCCTAGATTTTGACCTCGCATCGAATGCTGGTGGTTGGCAATGGGCCGCAGGGTCAGGATGCGATGCTGCGCCGTACTTCCGGGTTTTCAATCCCACCGCCCAATTTGATAAATTTGATAAAGACAAGGCGTACGTCCGAAAGTGGGTACCGGAATACGGGACGTCTCAGTACCCTGAGCCCATCGTCGACCATGCAACTGCGCGCATTCGCGCCATTGAAACGTACAAATCGGTCTTGAAACCGGTCTAAGAACGTATTTTCGTTTCATGGCCGCATTGGAATCTGTCCGTGTTTTAGAATTGGCGAGTGTACTGGCAGGCCCATTGGCCGCCACAGCATTGGCGGAACGTGGCGCCCATGTCACGAAAGTCGAACGGCCACCCCTTGGAGATGTGACGCGAAGTTGGAAAGGGGCCAATGAGGATGCTGCATCCGAAACATCGGCCTACTACGAAGCTGCCAACGGATCCAAGCACTTGCACTGGATGGACCTGGCTTCTGAGGAGGGCCAGCTATGGTTGGAGGAACAGCTCACTTCCCATGATGTACTGATTGAGAATTTCAAAGCGGCCGATCTCGCTAAATTCAACCTCCAACCGGAAGCCGTTGCTGCGCGACATCCTCACCTCGTGCGGGTGCGCCTCATTGGATTCACGGATGCACCGGAACGGTTGGCCTATGACGTGGTCGTCCAGGCCGAAACCGGGTTCATGCACCTGAACGGAGAATCAGACGGACCGCCTTTGCGCATGCCCGTCGCCTTGATGGATGTGCTTGCCTCCCATCAAATACGCCTCGCCGCATTGGAGGGTTTACTCAGCCGGTCACACGGCAAAACCGGTTTTTTTGCCGAGGTATCCCTCGCAGGAAGCGGCGTCACAGCCTTGGTCAATCAAGGCACGAATTGGCTTGTTGCAGGGAGCTCCCCTCACCGCAACGGGGGGTTGCACCCGAACATCGCACCATACGGCGATGTGCTGTTGTGCAAGAACGGCCACCTTGTATTGGCCATCGGAAACAACCGACAATTTGAGGGGTTGTGCCAGGTTTTAGCGCAACCAACACTGCTTCAAGACGAGCGATTTAGCTCAAATCAACGAAGAGTCATGCACCGAAAGGCATTGATGGATTCGCTCAACCTCGCATCATCGGATTGGGAAAAGGCTCCGCTCGAGTTGGCCCTTCGCCAAGCAGGAGCTCCAGCGGGTGTTGTCAGGACCCTCGAGGAGGTGTTTGAACCCGACGGACCCCATGCCGAGTGGATTCAAACCAATGCTTCCGGAGCCAATCGCCCAGCGGCCATCGCCTACAGGGTTCATCATTTCGGCCACTGAAAGAGGGCGGTCAGACGCGACTATTCTTGACTTCTTAACGCGCGGGGACCGCGAACCAAAAACCAAGGATTCAGCAATTCTTCTCGGTTATACGTCAGCGCCGATTTGGTTTCCCAATTCATCACTTCACATCCAGCTGCCAAACACACGGCTTGGCCTGCAGCGGTATCCCACTCCATGGTCGGGGCAAATCGCGGGTAACAGTCAGCGAATCCGGCCGCAACCATGCACAGCTTGAGCGAGCTCCCTCTGGATATCAGATCCACCGTTCCATGCAGTTGACGGAGCTCTTCGATGTAGGCCTCGGTCTCTGGTGACATGTGACTGCGGCTCGCCACCGCCGTGAAGGAACGCTCTTCTGACGGCTGAGGCATGGTGCATGCTGCGGCTTTCCAATCCGCCATTTCCCACGTCGTACTTCCCCCTTCCGCGAGATAGGCGCCATTGAACTGATCCCCATAAAACAACTGCCCTTTCGCCGGAGCATACACGACGCCTAAGATGGGCACACCGTTTTCGACCAAGGCGATGTTGACGGTAAATTCTCCGTTCCGTTTGATGAATTCTTTGGTGCCATCGATGGGGTCAATGATCCACAGCCTTTTCCAATCTTGGCGCTCCTGGTAAGAGATAGAACGGCCTTCTTCGGAAAGCATTGGAATGCCGGTTCCACTCAAGTGGGATTTTATTTCTTCGTGAGAAGCGAGGTCTGCGCGCGTCAGCGGACTTTCGTCCCCTTTGGTTGTGATATCAAAATCACCGGAGTCGTAAATTTTCATGATCACTTGACCCGTAGTAATCGCGGCTTGCAAGCTGAGCTGAAGCAGATCATTTAGCGGGGCCTCCGCCATGTCACTTGTCGCAGTTTTATCCATTAAATTGGAAATGCAATGGCCACAGAATCGCCTGACGCAATGGTCAATCGATTGGAACGGAGCCACGGATTTAAAGTCTTGAGTGTCTTCAAATTCGCCCCCTCCCTTAGCGCAAACGCCGCAGCATCTTCAATGGAAGACGTCGCCCAAACAGTCCGCGTCTGATACGGCTCATACAGGGCGTCCTCATCAATTGAAAACCCAAAGGATTCAGGAGCCTCGAAGATGGCCTTGATCGCGAGCAATCGATAAACGTAGCGTGCCGTTTCGGCATTCAAGTGCAATTCCCAATACGTCTCCACCCCTTGCTCTTCCATCTCCCTTCGCACACCAGCCTTGCCCATGTTGTACGAGGCGGCAGCCAGTGCCCACGTTCCGAATTCGTCCTTGGACTCCAGCAAATACGCGCATGCCGCATGCGTTGCCTTTTCAACGTGGTAGCGCTCGTCCACATCCCGAGTCACCTTCAATCCATATTGCGGTGCTGTTCCTTTCATGAATTGCCAAAATCCCGCTGCACCGGCTGGGGATACCACCTGAGCCAGCCCACTTTCTATGATCGCGAGGTATTTGAGGTCTTCGGGCAATCCATTTTCGCGCAAGATGGGTTCGATGACCGGAAACCAACGCGCAGCGCGCTTGAAGTACAGCATGGTGGAGCTGTGATGGTAGGTGTTGACGATGAGTTCACGGTCCAGTTGCTCCCGCACTCCAAACGCATCCAGCGGAACCACTTCGCCCGCCAGGTCCTCCTCCTTCGGCAATTGAGGCGCTTCGTTTTGTATCCACCCCCCGATTGTATCGGGCTTCTTAGCTTCTGTCATTGCCGGATTGGACACCGACGCTGTGAGGCCAACGCCAAACACGACAAACGCAAGGCACTTCAAGAAAATGGAGCGCACATTCTTCCTGGAATTCAATTTACTCATTTTCATTGCGGGGCTAATCGAGGCTCACGAAATTACCGCGAAGGCTCCAATCAAAAAAGAAATTCGAGGCGCATTCCGCCAACTTTTCCACACTTCATTTAAAGGGCCATCCCCCGGCATTCAGAAGAGGAGCCACGGCATCCTTTTCGGATAAAAAAGGCCCCCCTTCGGGCATAACAAATCCGGTTGACTCCCACGCTATGGCCAATTCCGGATCATTCCATAGAATAGACCCCTCTGATTCCGGATGGTAAGAAGCTGTGCACCGGTATTCCACTACCGCCTGGTCCGTCAACGCAAGAAACCCATGGGCAAACCCAGCGGGAATCCACAATTGGCAACCGTTCTGGTCCGATAATTCACTCGCGTACCACTGTCCCCGCGTGAGAGACGAAGAACGCACGTCCACTGCAACATCAAGGATTTTTCCGGAAGCCGCCCGAACCAACTTTCCCTGAGCATGCGGCTCGCGTTGATAATGCAGACCACGCAGGGTTCCCGCCTTTGAGATGGAGAGGTTTTCCTGAACAAATTCCAATGACTTCCCCGAGTCACCGACCACCATTCCGTCGCGCCATGTTTCCCAAAACACCCCACGATCGTCCCGGAATTGGCGCGGCGTTAATTTCAAAAGCCCCTCCAGTGGCAAAGCTTCAATTTCCATCTCAATTGGGATTTACAATGAACGCGTAAAAGAAGGTCAAGGTCGAAATCAACGACGCAATGGGCGTCAAACTTTCGGTCGCCTCCCGCACGAGTTGAGGCAGAGGCTCGACATAAATGATGTCGTAAGCCTGCACCACCACATTCGCTGCGTCCAATCCATCAATGGTAGATAAATCCATTTTGTACACTTCATTGCCCGAGGCGGTTCGCCGAATCAACTTCACTTTTGAGGCGTTAGCGCGGTTTCCAATCCCGCCAGTCATGGCCAAAACTTCGAGCAAAGTGGTGTTCATGTTGACCAGCGTCACCACCGATGCCCTTCCCGACTCTCCAGGAAAAATGTACACGCGATTATTCAGAATGCGCAATATCACGTACGGCTCATTGTAATAACTCGCGTACGCCTCCTCCAAAAGTTCTTCCGCCTCTTCAAGCGTCAACCCTTCTAAGCGTATGTTTCCCAACTCAGGCAGTTCAATGAGGCCATCGGGTTTCACCAAATAGCTCATTCCGCCCTGCTGATTCATCTGCTGATTCATCTGCTGATTGCCGCCGCCAGACCCGTCCGGAGCACCAGCCGTCATCTGATTCAGGCGCTGGCCTTTGTTCGTAAACAAGCGAAATTGCAGCATGTCATTGGGGGCAATCCGATATCCGCTTGACTCCATTTCCTCCAATGGAGAGAAGTCAAAGTTATCACCTGTGCTGAACATGATGTCACGGTTGATGGTGCATCCCGATAAAAACAAGATGGTCAGGCCGAGGAAGGCCCATTGCTTACTTAAAATGTGCGGCATCGTCATATTTCGTATCGTGTATCGTCGTGAAATCTCCCCACGATGGGTCGGAAATCGCTGCAAATTACCAATGAATTTCGCACCTCCCACATTCCAGAGGAACAACGGTATCTTTGCGGCATGTTGAAGAGCTCCTCGCATCGATTACGGGCCATGGAACCCACGGACTTGGATTTACTCTTCCAACTCGAAAATTCACCCAGCGAGTGGTGGTTGGGCGCTCAGCTCGCTCCTTTGAGCAGGGCCACTCTGGAACGGTACATTGCCGGCGACCATGACCTTTACCGGGATCTCCAATTGAGGCTGATCATCGAGACACGCAATGGGAACGCCGTAGGCGCTGTTGACCTGTATCAACTCGACCCCCGAAACCGCAGAGCAGGTGTTGGAGTCGCAATCGCCCCCGGCCATCGCAAAGCAGGACACGCCAAAGCTGGCTTGGAATTGCTGGTGAGCTATGCGTTTGAGCATTTAGATCTCCATCAATTGTGGGCCGAAATTCCTGCGATGAACGACCGGAGCTTAACCTTGTTCGAAAAAGCAGGATTTACTACCGGCGGGCGCTTCACTGATTGGATCCGCGCCGAAGGGACGTGGCACGATGCCATCTGGGTTCAATGCATTTCCAATTTTTCTGCCGCAACGACTCCAATTCACAATGAATAAGCGCTTGAGAAACTTCCTGCTCATTTGGGGGGCAGCAGCCGCGACAGCTGGCGTTTGGGCCTTGGGTAAATACCAACTGTGGACTGCTCCAGTTGGACAAGCTGAGAATTGGTGCATTGAAATTGAGCCCGGTATGAACGCGGCAGATGCATTGGAAGCTTCCCATCCCGAGGTCGCATCGGTGATCGACTGGCGTGGTTGGAGCATCTACCCTGGTAAATATTGTGCCGTCGGGATTCAACAAGCCAATGAAGTGGCACGAAGAATTGCCACTGGGCAGCGCGAGGAAATTCGGTTGCCCCTTCCCTCCAAACGGACCCTGGCCGAAATCGCAGGCCATCTCGCCCCGCGCATTTGGGCCGATAGCGCAGCAATTATGGAAGCGCTCGACACGGACAGCATGCTCTGGCAAATCATCCCCAATACCTACCGGGTTTATTGGGAATGTGACGCCAATCAATTGGCCGATCGACTGCGGTCGGAAAGCCGCAATTGGTGGACCGCTGACCGGCTCAAACAAGCTTGGAGCCTCGGACTTACGCAACGGGAAGTCGTTACACTCGCCTCTATTGTTCAAGAAGAGACAGCCACGGTCGAAGAGGCTCCTCGTGTTGCGGGACTCTACCTGAACCGGCTGAAGAAGAAAATGCTCCTTCAAGCAGATCCGACCTTAAAGTTTGCCTTAGGCGATTGGACGATTCGCAGGCTCTTGGACGAGGATAAAAAAATCGCTTCGCCTTACAATACCTACCGCAATCCCGGCTTACCACCGGGTCCGATTCGCATACCTGAACCAACGTACCTCGAAGCTGTTCTCCAAGCAGAACAACACAATTACCTGTACATGTGCGCCAAACCCGATGGATCAGGAACTCACGCTTTTGCCAGAAATTACGCTCAGCACTTGCGCAACGCCAGGGAATACCAAACCATGTTGAACCGCCAACGCATCTACCGATAAAGGCAAGATCTATGAGAGAGCGTGGAAATTTCGGGGCAATTTTTGCCGCCATTGGCTTGGTCACCTGCTCCTTCGCGTTTGCCCAAAATGAAGCACAACGACAGGCCTTAGGGCAGCGGATTACCTCTCCTATTTCCCTGGATGGGAACCTCGATGATGCTGCTTGGCAATTGCTTCCTGAACAAGGCGATTTTAAGCAATATTCCCCCAATCCGGGCGCAGCACCGTCGCAGCCAACGACTGTCCGATTCGGATACGATGACAACGCGCTTTACATCGGCGCGCGCATGTGGGATGCTGCTCCAGATTCCATTCTGCATCAATTGAGCGAGCGGGATCGAACGATGAATACCGACGAGTTTGGCCTTTGGTTTAGCCCGTTCAACGATGGCATCAACGCCGTGCGATTCATAACAACGCCGGACGGCATCCAAATTGACGAGCAAATTTCCAATGACGGAGACGACTCGTCATGGGACGCCGTGTGGGATGTGGTTTGCCGCATAGACTCCTTGGGCTGGGTCGCGGAATTCCGAATCCCGTGGATGGCTTTTCGCTTTCCCGAACGACCCAGCCAATCTTGGGGCATGAACATGTTCCGCAGCATTCGCCGGCACAGGGAAGAAAGTGTTTGGAATCCCATGGACCCCACCCAGCGGCTGCTCAACCAAGGAGGGCTTTTGGAGGGCATAGAGGGAATTACCCCCCCCTTGCGGCTCAGTCTTTTTCCTTACCTCAGTGCGTATCAAAATTGGAACAGCGAAGAGTTCGCACAATCCTACAACGGGGGGATGGACATGAAGGTGGGAATCGGCAATGCGTTCACCTTGGACATGACGTTGATTCCTGATTTTGGTCAGGTTGTCACGGACAACTTGGTTTTGAATCTTTCTCCATTCGAAATTCGTTTTAATGAGAACCGGCAATTTTTTAAAGAAGGCACCGAGCTCTTCAATAAGAACGAAATTTTCTATTCCCGAAGAATCGGTGAGGAAGGAAGGCTATTGAATGCTTCCAAGATTTCTGGCCGCTTGTCGAATGGACTCGGACTGGGCCTGTTGCAAGCGGTTGCTACCGCTGAAGAAGACACCTCCCTTGTATCCTATACAGTGGCTGTCGCAGATCAAAACTTGCCCAACAATGGCTATGCTACAACCACGACGAGCCTGGTCACTCGGGAAGGTGCCGGATACGATGCATGGGTTCAAGCCGCAGATTTTGAGCTGCGCAATCCCGCCAATACGTGGGCGCTCAGCGGAGGCGGGTCATTCAACCAAAAATTTGCTGCAGACTCGCTGGACGATGATGAAGGCCACACTTGGAATGTGTCGGTGAATAAGATGGCCGGAAACTTTACATTCAACGCCGGGCATTTTGTGGAGTCTGCCGAATATGACCCGAACGACCTGGGATATTTGCAAGCTCCCAATGAAGTCGCCACGTTCCTCAATGTCAATTACGGCATTTTTGAGCCGCGAGGTCGGTTCAATCGCATCAACTGGTCGTTTGATGCCTTTTACAATCAGATTGAAACACCGAGGCTATTCAACAACTGGTTCTTATCCGCCTCCTGCAGAGCAACGACACGTCAGTTTAACACGTGGAACCTGGAGCTGAATTCGCAACCGGTGGATGGCAACAATTACTTTGCGTCCCGCATAGAGGGGCGGATTTGGAAAGAACCCGCATGGTATAGTGTCAATGGCTGGTACAGCAGCGACTACCGAAAACCCTTCGCTATCGACTTGGGCTATTGGCATGCGGGTGGAGGGACCTACCGAGATTGGAAGGAAAACACCTACCGCTTAGCACCGCGCATCCGTTTCAATGACCGAATGATGTTGACGTATGTTTGGAAGCTTACCGACCGAACTCGGGAACGAGGATGGGCCTTTCTGGACACCCTCGAATCCGGTGAACTCACGAGCATTTTTGGCATGCGAGAAAACACAGAGCTCACTCAGGTACTCAATCTCTCGTACATCTTTACGAACCGCATGAGCCTCACGACCCGTGTACGACATGCATGGAGCCAAGTCGTTTATCATTCGTTTCATGAATTGCCGACCTCGGGCAGTCTGTCTCCAGCTGCGTACAACACCTCAGCACCGCCCAGCGATTACGACTTGAACTACAATGCTTGGAGTATTGACATGGTCTACCGATGGAATTTCGCTCCAGGATCTGAAGTGAACATCGTTTGGAAAAATCAATTATTTCAACAAACCGAAGCGGGTCAAGCTCCCGGATTTGAGCTGCCCCAAACCTATGGAGACAACTTTGAGCAAATGCTCGAGTCAGGATTCATTAATAGCTTGTCTTTCAGGGTTATATCGTTTATCGACTACAGTAGATTCAAGCAAGGTTTGCGCGGGTTTGAGAAATGATGCGCTCCCTCCATTTGGCCTTCACTCAAATTGAACGGTCCCCCGCCATTCGACCCGGTTTCCTGAAGCGTCTCGCGCCCAAATTTCCAAAACATGCTCTGATGACTGCCGATGCTTTTGATCGCTGACTTCATACCAAATCCGTTCTCGCTTCGGGTCCCATCGGAAAAGAATCCAACGCCCATCTAATCGAGCCTCGTAGGCATCGATGCCGGAAAGATCATCTGCCAAATCAAACCTCAACTCCTTCGCTCCTTGCACATTGAGCACGTTGGGGTCACCTGTCCTAAACTGCCGGTGCGGTCGCAAGTTTGGAGCGACGGTATCCTGCATTAATCGGTAGACCCCGCATGTTTTGGTTTCAAAGGAAAAAAGATCCGGACGAATCACCTTTCCTGTGTACACTCCTTCAATTTTACCGCCCCTTCCCTTGCGCACTGCCAATGTATGATCCCTCGCGCCCGGGTCCACTGGTAATTCTACCCGAATGGACCTGGATGTCGGCATGTCTTGAGGGCCTATTTGCCACCAAGCTTCATCTCCTGACTTCGGCTCGAATGGAAACTCGAAGTCCTCATAAAAAACGCGCGCGGGACCAGAGGCTGAGGCAACTCCATTCCGAACGTCAAATGGCTGGTCGTATCGGTACAAACCTGAATCCTGCTCAAGCGGAGCCGACTCAAACGTGACCTGCCACTTCCCCGCAGTCTGATTGCCGTGCACATCCCAAATTCGAACTTCAATGTCTTGCGCAAGTGAATCACCGCCGTCCAGGACTGCGCTGGTTCGGTAAGCCTCATAAATCGGAAGGCGGTTTCCAGGCAACCTGTGCAGCCGATGCACTTGCTCACCCGTCCGCTCCCAAGCATCGTAAAGTGCATGAGCATTCATGTCGCGACTCACCGCAAAGTTCAGGGTGTCCAATTCCCATGCAAACCAAAGCACCTCATCAACGTAGAGCTCAGCCCTGTAAACCCCGCAGCGGTTTGTCGCTCCGTCCAGTCGATCCAGCGCCTCCAGTCCCAAACGCGCTTTTCCCGTTATCCGAATCGTTTGAGCTCCAGGACTGAAGCGAACCGGACGCTGCGAACCATTGACCCGCGAACCATCCACTGGAAGAACCCAAAGCCCCTGCAATTCCGGAGCTACCTCATCCGGCACATCAAACCCCCAAAAGAAGGGGTTGATTGGATGTTGTGTTTTTGTTTCGCGCACCTCAAAATGCAAATGCGGCCCTCCACTGCTCCCGGAGTTTCCCGACCACCCAATCGTATCACCTTGGACAAAACTGAAGGCTCGTTTGGGACTTTGATCTATGCCAAACCGCTGTTGGGCATACTGCTGCTCCAACGCATATTGCTCAAGCATCGGCGCGAAGCGCTGCAAGTGGGCGTAGACTGTTGTCAAGCCCTGGGGATCCGATAGGTAGAGCGCTCGGCCGTATCCGTAAGGAGAGATCTTGATTCTCGCCACCACCCCATCGCTGGCGGCAAGGACAGGCAATCCCTCTCTTCCCTCTGTTTTGAAATCCAACCCCGTATGAAAATGGTCCTGGCGCAATTCACCAAAGTTTCCCGAGAGAACCAAAGGGATATGCAGGGGGGAATTGAGCCCTTGAAACTTGCCGAAAACGGGTGGATGCAATGCCTCTTGGGCCCGCGAAACCTCGGGCCTCAGTCCACCCAAGGCGCACCACACCATGAAAATCAGTATACCAATACCCGGTTTTTTTTCGTTCATCAACATGAGGATTGCAAAACTAACATAGGAACCCAACGCGAAACACTATGAATTCGCACTTGCAATCCTTAAGTTTGTATGGAACCACGGAAATGAACAACGACTCCGCAATAGCGACACAAAAACAAACGACAGCCCAAAGGCTTGAGTCTTTTGTGAAGCGGGCTGAAATGTTGGTGACGGCCTATGAGAAGCAGTCTCGATTGCTTGAAAGTACCCGGCTAGAATTGCAGGAATTACAGATGCAGAATGCGGCGATGAAAGATGAATTGGAACGAGTAAATTCCAGTCATCAGCGGAAAGCGGCTCAGCAACTGACTTTGGATGTTTCCGAAGGTTCACCCTCTACACTTTTACCCCATTCTCAATTATCAGATACCCCAAGCATTGACCGCACAGACGTTCAATTGCTTTTGAGTGAAATAGAATCGTGCATCGCATTACTTGAAGCTTAATGGAAAGCATTCGAATCAACATAGCAGGGCGGGAATATCCGCTGAACGCTCCTTCTCACGAGGTGGCGAATTTGAAGCAAGCAGCAGCCAAAATCAATGCACAGTACGAGGCCTTTCAAGAACAGTTCCAAGTGGATGACCCGGTGGATTTATTAGCGCTAACCGCCCTTCATTTATCGGATTCCACCTCGCCTGCATCATCCAAAGCAGATGAGCTACCTCTGGAAACACTCAATCGCATGAACCGCATTTCTGAGCGCATTCAAAAAGCTTTGGAGGTCTGATCTACATCAGACACCTATGGACATAACGACGATTTTAATTGGATCACTTGCGGGCCTTGTGGTCGGCGGCGGATTAGGCTATGCGCTCTTCAACCGCTTCCTATCAAGTCAAAGGGACCAAATACTCGCGAAAGCCGAAGAGCAAGGCGAAAACATCAAGGAGAAAAAAATCCTGCAAGCCAAAGAAAAGTTTATCCAACTCAAAGAAAAACACAGCACCGAATCAAAGGAGCGCAATGCGGCCCTTCAATCCAAAGAGGATAAGCTTCGAAACGAGTTCAACCAACTCAAGAAAGAGCAAGACCGGGTGAAGGCCAAAGAAAGCCACGTCAACCGAGAGCAGGATAAGATTACACAGCGACTTGAAGCTTTGCAAAACAAAGGCAAGGACTTAGACAAAGAGCGGCAACGCGCAGTCGATTTGCTCGAGAAAATCGCCAACATGTCCGCCGACGATGCCAAAGAAGCGCTCAAGGAGCAAATTTTGAATGATGCCAAAGCCATGGCCTCATCCCAAGTCCAAGACATTCTGGATGACGCCAAACTCAGAGCAAGTCACGACGCCAAAAAGATTGTCATTCAGACCATCCAGCGCGTAGCCACGGAGCACAGTGTTGAAAATTCTGTATCCGTCTTCAATATCACCAACGACGACATCAAAGGGCGCATCATCGGACGAGAAGGTCGAAACATTCGCGCCTTGGAAGCCGCGACCGGTGTTGAATTTATTGTGGACGACACACCCGAGGCCATCATCTTAAGTTGCTTCGACCCCGTTCGCCGTGAGATAGCTCGACTGTCTCTCCATCAGCTGGTCACAGACGGACGCATCCACCCCGCCCGCATTGAGGAAGTGGTTGCGAAAGTCACCAAGAAACTCGACGAAGAAATCTTGGAAATCGGGAAACGAACCTGCATTGACTTGGGGATCCACAATATGAAAGGCGAACTGACCCGCATGGTGGGTCGCATGAAGTATCGGTCTTCTTATGGTCAAAACCTACTTCAACACAGCCGTGAAGTTGCCAACCTCTGTGCCACCATGGCCGCTGAATTGGGATTGGATACAAAAGCTGCCAAACGAGCAGGCCTGCTCCATGACATTGGTAAAGTAAGCGATGAAGAAAGTGAATTTCCACACGCGTTGCTGGGCATGAAAATTGCCGAACGATGTGGGGAAAAACCCGACATCTTGAATGCCATTGGAGCCCACCACGATGAGATTGAAATGACGACGCTGCTCTCTCCCATTGTACAGGTTTGCGATGCAATTTCTGGTGCACGCCCAGGTGCACGCAGAGAAATGGTCGAAGCCTACATCCAACGCCTTCGGGACCTGGAAAACCTAGCTCTGGAATTCCCTGGAGTCACCAAATCATACGCAATCCAGGCAGGCCGTGAATTGCGTGTTATGGTGGAAAGCGACCAAGTATCAGACGAAGATGCAGATCAACTTTCGGTCGACCTCTCCCAACGCATCATGAATGATATGACGTATCCCGGCCAAGTAAAAGTCACGGTCATCCGTGAGAAACGATCCGTGAGCATAGCGAGATAAGTATGAGACGTAAGCCGCCTGCATTTGCAACCTCGATTCGATGGCAATCGGTCAACGTTGTGAGCCAGGTATTGCTGCAATTGGTCTTCATCATGCTTCTTGCACGCTTGATTTCGAAGGCTGATTTCGGCGTAATGTCCATCGCCTTGGTGGTCGTTGGTTTCATCGAGATTTTCGCCCAAATCGGCATCGGTCCGTCCTTGATTCAGCGCAAAAACCTGCAACCGGAAAATATCCGAGCGGCATTTCATTTCTCGCTGGCACTGGGGGGCGTCTTTTTTGCGATGATGTACGTTGCCGCACCTTGGGTTGGAGCTTGGTTCAACAGCGATACTTTGACCGAAGTTTTGCGATGGATCGCCTTTAGCTTCATTTTATCGAGCATCGCTTTGGTTCCAAGAAGCTTGTTGATTCGGCAGATGCAATTCAAACGCTTATTTCTGGCAGCCTTGTTCAGCATGGCCCTTGGCAACCTGGGGATTGGACTCGGATTGGCCTACGCAGGATATGGTATCTGGGCATATGTCGGAGCCTTGTTGAGTCAAAATGCGCTCCTAGGAATGGCCTATTGGATCATACGGCCTGACGGCTCACGTCAAATCTGGGGCGCTTGGTCCTGGCCCGACTTGCGCAGCATGTTGGTTTATGGAGGAAAATCGACCGTGTTTAATTGGCTGAATTACACTTCAACCAAGGTCGACACGTTAATTGTTGGAGAATTCAATCAATCTCATGCAGCATCCACGGGTGGATGGAGCTCAACGGGAGTGTATGACCGGTCTGCGCATTTGATGTCCCTTCCCATTACCATTCTGGGCAAATTGGGCGACAGTGTCTTGTTCAGTGGCATGTCGGCGCTTCAATCGGATGCGAAAGCGCTCAACCGCGTCCTGGTTCGAGGATTGGGCCTCATCGCCTGGGTAATTTTTCCGGGGAGTTTAGCCTTGGCTTGGTTTTCCACAGAGGTGGCTGTGATCTTGCTTGGGGAGGAGTACATAGAGGCCGGATCCGTTGTTCGTGTTTTATTTCTGGGGGTCGGTTTCCGATCACTCATCAAATTGGCAGACGCAGTGGTCCGTGCAACCGACAGACTCGTTCCAGCCATAGCCATCAAAAGCCTCTACCTCATTGGACTCTCGGGCTCCGCATGGTGGACGATGCAACGAGGGCTTGGCATAGAGGGAGTCGCCTGGGCTGTAACAGGCTGCACGCTATTGCAATTTGTGGTGTATTTCTCGTGGATGACACCCGCGTTAAAACTGCCTTGGAGCACTTTCTTCCGTTCCATTGCCCCCGGCCTGAGCGGACTGATTCTCGCAGCACCCGGCTATTGGGTCATTGGATCCTTCGGCTTTGAATGGATTGACCAAGACGGAACACTGGTGGCCTGGGCCCTCGGTGTTCAAGTTGCACTGGTCGTATGCTGGTCCATCTTGGTCTGGACAATCCTCGCCATGCGGAACCCTGCGGTGCTTGATGGGGGCGATGAAGAACTTCGGACAAAGTGGACCGCATACCTTCCGAAATGGAGCCAAAAATTAATTCGTAAATGAAGGCAATGCTGTGCCTTTTGCTTCTGCATCTTGGAAGCGCCTGCGGGGCGGTTTCAGACAGCTTGTTGGTCGCAGACAGTTTGCCAGCTCCTTCAGTTCGCGTCAGGAGCGTGGATGCGATGGTGCAGATAGACAGCCTCTGGACCGATACGATCTGGTCTTGGAGCGGCCCGTGTGAAAACAACTCAAGGCTGTTCCGTTTTGAATTTGGCGATAGTCTGTACCGGTCCGTATCCGTGCCTTGCACAGCTGCCGTGGGCCATGCGATTCAGATGACTGCAGCTTCACTTTATGCAGAGCCAGGTTCCGACCATGCCCCGCCGCAGAGAGAGGGAGACATTCGATTATCCCTCAATGAGTTGCTGAAAATTCGCAGTCAAAGCATTCAAGAGGGCTGCTATCCGCCACTGCCCCAATCGGAATTCCAGCTGCTTTTCGATGAATTGAATGCAGCAATATTTGAATCCGATAAATGCGCGCTTCTTTCCTCCCGAGGTCAGCAATCGTGTTTGACTTCTCATCAAGTCAAGGAAGCTTTGCTCTTGATCCCAAGTGAGGATAAGCGCCTGCAAACGATGCAAGATGCCTTTGCTAAACCTGGTTTTTGGAGCCGAGAGGACCTGGAATCGCTCTTTCAATTAAGGTACATTTTTGAGCAAGCCCTAGAATCCTTTGAAACCTTTTAAATCACGTTGAAAATTTGGCTCTAATTTTCAGGAGAAGCCAAAATCATAGCAGAACTTTGCGGCATGAAAATCCACAACTTTTCGGCTGGTCCGTGCATCTTGCCAGACGAAGTACTTCAGGAAGCAGCAGAAGCTGTTCAAGATTTCAATGGCCTCGGCCTCTCGTTGATTGAAATCTCACACCGGAGCAAAGACTTTGTCGCCGTTATGGAGGAAGCACGCTCACTCGTGAAAGAAATGCTTCACCTCCCTGAACGGTTTGATGTATTATTTCTGCAGGGAGGAGCCAGCCTCGGGTTTTATACCGCGGCAATGAATTTTTTACCCGAAGGGGGAAAGGCAGCCTACATTGATTCAGGCACGTGGTCCAATAAGGCCATCAAGGAGGCCAAACTGTTGGGAGACATCGACGTCTTGGGCTCTTCCAAAGAAACGAATTACAACCACATTCCCGCCTTCAAAAACGTTGACCCCGCAAGCGCTTTCTTACACTACACGTCGAATAACACCATTTTTGGAACGCAGTTCAACGGAACCCCGGATGTCTCCGTTCCGCTCGTTGCGGACATGAGTTCGGACATCTTTTCCCGCACATTCGATGCCAATCCGTTCCACTTGATTTATGCCGGTGCCCAGAAAAACATGGGACCTGCTGGAACGGTCATGTATGCATTCGACCGCGAAGCTTTGGGCCATACGGGCAGGACCATTCCTTCTTATCTGGACTTGGCCGTCCATGCGAGCAAAGACAGCATGTTCAACACACCGCCTGTCTTCCCTGTCTATGTGACCATGCTGACATTGCGGTGGATGAAATCCATGGGCGGTGTCTCAGCCATCCAACAGCGAAATGAGGCGAAATCCAGCTTGATTTACAACGAAATTGACCGCAATCCTCTGTTCGAAGGACATGCAACCCCTGAAAGCCGTTCGCACATGAATGCCACTTTCCGTCTCCGCGATGATGCGCATGCCGCGCGATTCGATGCGCTTTGGACAGAGGCGGGTATCAGCGGGTTAAAAGGACACCGCAGCGTTGGAGGCTACCGCGCTTCGATGTACAATGCCCTTCCCCTCGAATCCGTGCAAGTGTTAGTCGATGCAATGCAAGCCTTGGAACAAAACAGCTAATCCCCCCTACCCAGATTCCCGCTCATGAATATTTTGGCCAATGACGGCATCAGCCCTGCAGGGTTGACCGCCTTAAAAAACGCCGGACACACCGTCTGGACTGACTTCATCGAAGCCCGTGACTTGGCATCGTTCATCAACGAAAATCACGTGGAAGGTCTCCTCGTTCGCAGTGCCACGAAAGTCCGCGAACCCTTAATTGATGCGTGCCCTAACTTGAAGTTCATCATCCGCGGAGGCGTCGGCATGGACAACATCGATGTCGCTTACGCGAGAGCCCAAGGAGTGGACGTCCGTAATACGCCAGCCTCGAGTTCACAAAGCGTCGCGGAATTGGTCATGGGACACCTATTCAACTTGAGTCGTTTCTTACACGACAGCAATCGCCGCATGCCGGTCGAAGGGGTCGAGCAATTCAAATCGCTGAAAAAAGCGTACGGCAAAGGCCGGGAATTGCGGGGCATGAAACTCGCAGTCGTTGGTTTTGGTCGCATTGGCCAGTCGCTCGCACAGTACGCTTTGGGATGTGGAATGGACGTTATTGGCGTAGATCAAAAAACGGGCACTCATTCGCTGGATGTGAAAGTTGGAACGCAACATGTCCGTGTGGACATTCCACTGGTCACGTTGGACGAAGCCATCTCAACCGCTGATGCTATCAGCTTACATATTCCAGCTCAACCCAACGGGGACGCCGTCATCGGAGCAGCCGAGTTTGCGCGGATGAAACCGGGTGTGATGCTATTAAATGCAGCCCGTGGTGGTGTCGTAGACGAAGACGCATTGATTGAAGCTTTGGATTCAGGCCAGGTCGCTGGAGCTGGACTGGATGTTTTTGTAGGGGAGCCCAAACCTCGGCAAGACGTGGTAAGACACGCACGCATTTCTCTGTCCCCTCACATTGGTGCTGCCACCGGTGAGGCACAAGAACGCATCGGTTTGGAAATTGCCTCCATTGTAGAGGAAATTAGCGCAAAACAACCCGCTTGAGATCGTTCCGTCCGTTTGAGCTCATTGTCCCAGCTTGGGATAAACCCCATTTGGTGGCTTCTCGTTCATATCTCAGTTACGGAAAGGCCGAGCTGCAGGATAAACTGGACCGAAACCCCTACTCCTTTCTGCACGTCATTAATCCAGCAGGAACGAAGGCAGCCAAAGCCAAGCGAGGTTCAGAAGGGTTCTTTGCCCTCGTTCGAAATCGCTTTGAAGAATTCGTTGCGGACGGACTGCTCCAACGACTGGAAGGAAACCACATCGCCATCTACCGTCAAACCACGCCAACATCGAGTTGCACGGGGGTAGTTGGCACATTGGCTGTGGAAAGTATCCGGTCAGGCAGATTGAAAGTCCATGAACAAACGTTGCAAAAACGAGAACGCTTGTTCGCAAAGTACCTGAATACGGTCGGGTGCCATGCTGAACCGATTCTGTGCATGTTCCCCGACCAAGATGCTCCTGGACGGGCGACTCAGCAGTGCATCGATGCATGGATTCAGAACCACTCACCGGAAATAGATTTCAGCACCACTGACCGCATTCGCCATACCGTGTGGATTGTAGGAGAAATTGCCTCTTTGGAAATTTCTGACGCCATGGAAAATGTATCCTCCATGTACTTGGCCGATGGACATCACCGGGTGGCCTCGAGCTTGATACTGAGTGAAAAGTTTCCTCAGGATTCAGCGAAACAACACGTATTGACATTTGCGGTACCCGAATCCGAATTGGTTGTCAGAGGGTACCACCGGGAAATCATTGGCATGCCTTGGAGTCCTGAAGAATGGGATGCGGCATTTCGGCGCATGACCGAAATAGACCACGTCCAGCGCATACCCAATCATGCAAGCCCCCCCAGCGATGTCGGAATTGTTCATGTCCACCACGCACAGGCCAATTGGGTGCTTCACTTGAAAGAACCCGCTGACCAATTGGGTCGCATGGAAGTGGATGCTGCTCAATTGCAGCGCACCTTTTTCGAGCCGGAACTGAACATCAAGGATCCCAGAAATGACAAGCGTCTCGCCTACATTCCTGGCACACTGAATAGTGCAGACCTGCGAGCACGCGTCATGAAGCAACCCGATTCCGTGGTGTTTGAATTGCATCCTGTCCCCACCCGCCTGATCAAGGAAACGGCGGACCGTGGTGGATACCTGCCGCCCAAAAGCACGTGGGTGGAGCCTAAATTGCGCAGCGGACTTTTCATTCACGACATTCAATGACCCCAAATCCGCTCCTCATCGCTGACCGCTTAGCGTCCATTCGAATGGACCTTCCCCAAGAGGTGACCTTGGTTGCCGTCAGCAAAACCAAGCCAGTCGAATTGTTGGCTGAAGCATTGGACGCCGGTCAATTGGATTTGGGGGAAAATCGAACGCAGGAAATGGCTCAAAAGGCCGCTCATTTTGATCGGTCCGATATTCGTTGGCACCACATTGGCCACCTGCAAACCAACAAAGTAAAACAAGTGGTCCCGCACGCGCACCTCATTCACGCGGTTGATAGCCGGCGACTGCTGGACGAAATTGACAAACGAAGTCGCAACGCCAATCGAAACACTTCCGTGCTGCTCCAATTGCACATTGCACAAGAAACTCAAAAACATGGGCTGGACGATCAAGGGTTGGAGACCCTTCTCGAATCGCTCGCAACGCATCCCTTGACTAACACGGTGGTCCAAGGTCTGATGGGCATGGCAACCTTTACCGATGACACGTCCCAAGTTACCCGGGAATTCAAACGGCTGAGAAAGCAGTTCGATGCATTGAATCCAGGCGGGTGGACCACCTGCTCCATGGGCATGAGTGGCGATTGGAAAATCGCAGTCGATGAGGGATCTACCTTGGTCCGAATCGGAAGCGCTATATTCGGCGAGCGCTGAAAACCATGAAGCACTTGAACACCAAGCCCCACAAGCATAACGCAAAAACCCTCTATGAACCTTGGTTTCGAGCCTGGCTGATCCTGGCTCCCATCGTGGGATTAGGAAGTTATTATTTGATGCGAAATTCATGGAGGCGTATTCGCGCTATTCTTCATGGTGAAGCAGGGAGCGTTTGGGATGCACCGCCCGTCCCCTCTGTCGCTGAACCTTTCCAATTTGTTCTCTATGCATTCGGTGCGACCGCTTTATTTTCTTTGTTTTGGTTTGGCATCACCCGACTTTACGTAAAATCTCAATTATCCTCCTCAGAATGAAACACATTCTTTTGCTCCTGGGCACTGCTCTGCCTCTCCTACTCGTGCATGCACAAACACCCGGAAACATCGAAGCGGCCGAATATGACCCGTCCGAAAACCGTTGGTTCATTTCCAACAACACTTCAATTCTCTCGACAGCAGATGGTGGTCTGAGCTACGACTATTTTGGAAATGCAACCGCAAGCCATGGGATGGAAGTCATGGATGGTCATTTATATGCCATTGGCAACAATGTCGTCCGAGCCTACGATCTGACCACTGCAGCATTGGTCGGGAGCACCAATATTTCAGGTGCTGGTTTTTTGAATGGGATGGGAAGCCGATCCGGCGAATTGGTCGTCAGTGATTTTTCCACGGGTAAGCTCCATCGGATTGACATATCCGATCCAGCCAACATGGTGAGCGAGGTGCTGGTTTCTTCGACAGGCACCACCCCCAACGGAGTGGTCATTGACGACGAAAATAACCGTGCTTTGGTCGTCAATTGGGGCAACAACGCTTCCATCATAAGTGTCGATTTGGAGACGGCTGCATTGAGTGAGATCGTTCCCAACACCGGAATGGGCAACCTGGACGGCATCGATATGGATGGAGAAGGAAGGTTCTACGTTAGTTCGTGGTCTCCTGCCCGCATCACCCGATACTCCAACGATTTTAGCACATCTGAAATCGTCGTCCAAGGTGCAGGTTCTGGCCTTTCAAATCCCGCCGACATCAGCTATGCGATTGCTACTGACACGCTCGGAGTGGCGAACAGCGGCAGCGGCACTCCGTCCTTTCATGCATTCGGTGCCATCAGTGCGATTACTGAGCCACTCGAAATAACCGAATCTGTGCAGTGGACCGCCAACGCTTTGCGCGTGGAATCACCCATTGCGGGTACATGGACCCTCCGAGTGTACAATCCCGTTGGACAACTGATGCACGAGTCAAACATGGATTTGCCCAACGCACCGGTGCACATTGCAACAGACCGCTTGGGGTTTGTCATTGCAGCAAATCAAATCTGGCAAGTCCAATCACCCTCTGGACGTTCGTTCGCGATCAGGCCGGGTCAACGTCCGCAGTAATTCGGATTCGCTTAAAGCGCTCATCCGACTGAAAAGCTTCGAGATCAGCAGCCAACAATGGCTTGTAGTGAGCCGGAGGCATTTCCCGCTCAAACTTGAGCAGAATAACGCGGTGATGCAGGTCATTGATGCGGCTGATCATCGGAGTTTCCGGACCAATTGCTCTGCCCACAAAACGCTGCTTGAGCCGATTTGCAAGCACCTCGGCTGCAATATCCAATCGAGCGACATCGGTATGCCTAAGGGTTAACCGAATCAACCGGACAAACGGTGGATACCGATAGTTTTTGCGCTCGATCAGCTCTTGCTGCACCAGTCCTTGGTAATCATTCGCCATCACCTTGGTGATGACCCAATGGTCCGGATTGTAGGTCTGCAAAATGACCTTGCCCCGGTCACCTGCCCGGCCAGCCCGGCCGGCAACTTGGGTGAGCATCTGGAACGCTCGCTCAAAACTGCGAAAATCCGGGAAGTTCAGCATGCGATCGGCACTCAAAACGCCAACAAGGCCGACATGTTCAAAATCCAGCCCCTTGGTCACCATTTGGGTGCCCACAAGGATTTCAAATTGGCGGCTCGCGAACGCCTGTACCAGCCGTTGATGGCTGTTTCGACTTCGCGTCGTGTCCGCATCCATCCGTGCCACGCGGGCCGATGGAAACAACTCAGCCAATTCCTCCTCAATCCGCTCCGTGCCTAAGCCTTTGGGCTTCATCACCGATTTCCCGCACGAAGCGCAACTCGGTGGCGGAGGATCCACCCGGTAGCCACAGTGGTGGCAGTTCAGTTCATTCTTCCATTTATGCACCGTCAAAGGCACATCGCATCGCTCGCACTCAGGAATCCAAGCGCACATTTCACATTGCCACATGGGGCTGTACCCGCGGCGATTTTGAAACAAGATTACTTGGCGCCCCTCTTTCAGTACGGCCTCCATTTCCTGCTTGAGCAACCGCGAGAAGTGACCGTGCATCGCCCGCTGCCGATGGGCCTTTTTCATATCCGCACACCAAATCTCAGGCAACATCACACCGCCAAATCGCTCATTCATTTTCACCAAGTCCATTTTACCACTTTGCGCAAACCAATGCGACTCCACGGAAGGCGTAGCGGAGCCTAACACTACGAATGCCGAGGCCTTTTGAGCCATCCACATGGCGACATCACGCGCCTGGTAGCGCGGAGCAGGATCAAATTGCTTGAAACTGGGCTCGTGTTCTTCATCGACCACAATCAACCCGAGGTTTTGCATCGGTAAAAACAACGCGGAGCGAGGACCAATGATCAATTGAGGGTTCATCGGATTCCCGGGTTTTCCCAAAACTTTGAGCCAAGTTTCGGTTTGTTCTCGGGTAGTAAATCGGCTATGATAGACGTGCATGAACCGTTCAAAGTGAATGGACATGCGTTGAATGAGCTGCGTCGTCAGGGCGATTTCAGGCACCAAAAACAACACGGTTTGTCCACGTTCCAATGCATCGGCTATGAGATGAATGTAAACTTCCGTTTTTCCCGATCCCGTGACGCCATGCAACAGTGCCATCCGCTGGTTCTCGCGGCTCAACGACAATGCCTGAAACGCTCGGTTCTGCAAGTCACTCAATTCAGGCAAGGGCTTCTGCTCACCGCTTTCTAAAGCGAGCTCCCCCTTAACCGGCCGCTCACCTCGCTCCCAGATGCCCTTTTCCTCCATGCGCTTCATCGTCGCGGTGGTGGCTTCGGCGTGTGCAAGCACTTGTTTCTCGATCAGGACTTCTGTGAATTCGCCTTCCGAAGCCTTGGACAAGGCCAAGTATGCTTCCAAAATCCGCGCTTGTTTCGGAGCACGCGCATCCAAATGACTCAAAAGCTCCATCAACACCTCTTCCCGCTGGAAGTCGACATGCAGTTGAAGCGTCCGTTCCATTTTGGGCCGATAACGCTCCTTCCATTCTTCTTCTGAGACGATCAATTGCGCTTCCAGCAACTGATTCACCCAACGCTGAGGATTCTTCAAGTCCAAGATCGGCCCCGCTTCGGAAAGCTGAATACCACCTCGTGCCTGAATAGATTGAAACAAAACCTTTGCCCGAGAATCCAGTGCATTCACGACCGATTCATTGGCTTCAGGATGTATCACCAAACGGGACTGACTCGACAACTTCAGACCGGCAGGCAATGCGGCAGCCATGACTTCCCCTCGCGTGCACATGTAGTATTCGGACATCCACGTCCAAAGCGCTCTTTGTTCATGGGTAATGACTGGACGCACATCAATCAATGTTTCAATGGGCCGAGCAGCATACGCCGTGGGAGCATCATTGTGCAGATTCCATATCAGCCCCGTATACATCTTTCTAGCACCCACTTGAACGACCGCCCGCATGCCCTCAATCACCTCTTCCTCAACCCCTTCGAGGGAATACGTTAGAAGCTTGGGCAACGGCAACGGCACGAGGACGTCTACGTATTGATGAGGATTCGACATGAATTGGCAAATTGGGAAGAATAATGCAGAGAAGGGTAACGAACTTGCAGGAAAAAAAACGGTTATTCACATATGGAACAAATAGCTTCACCATTAACAGCCGGAACGACGGCTCCTTCGTTCTCAACAACCGTACAAAACGGAACGGAACGATCGCTATCAGATTATGCTGGTAAAAAACTCGCTCTTTATTTTTATCCCCGTGACATGACACCGGGATGCACAGCCCAAGCATGCAACCTTACAGAGAACTATGATGCACTCGCTGAAGCGGGCATTTCAATTCTGGGCGTTAGTCCCGACCCTGCTGCAAAGCATCAAAAGTTCATCGATAAGTATGGAATCCGATTCGATTTGGCCTGCGACGAAGATCACTCACTGCATCAAGCTTTTGGGGTTTGGGGGTTGAAAAAATTCATGGGAAAAGAATATGAAGGCACCCACCGCACGACTTTTTTAATCGACGAAAAGGGGATCATCCAATCTGTGATTCTCAAGCCAAAAACGAAAGACCACGCAGCTGAAGTTCTAGCCGGATTTGGCCTGTAACTCCTTCACGAAGACAAAAGTGGGCACATCGTTGACAAAAAAGACCCCACTCCGTAAGTCCATTACGATGTAGGTAGGATACCTTCGTCCAAAACAAGAAAAAATGTCTGTAGATACACAAAAATTGAAGGCGCTCCAATTGACATTGGACCGCATGGACAAAACCTACGGCAAAGGAGCCGTAATGAAACTGGGAGATGAAGTGGTGGAAGCCGTCGAGTCCATTCCTTCAGGTTCTTTAACCTTGGATCTGGCCCTCGGTATTCAGGGGTATCCTCGCGGTCGGGTAGTAGAAATCTACGGCCCTGAAAGTTCAGGCAAAACCACCCTGGCTGTGCACGCCATTGCGCAAGCGCAAAAGCAAGGTGGAATTTGTGCCTTCATTGACGCAGAACACGCGTTTGATAAATTCTATGCCGAAAACTTGGGCGTAGACACCGAAAACTTGCTTATTTCTCAGCCTGATAACGGTGAGCAGGGTTTAGAGATTGCCGACAACTTAATCCGATCTGGCGCCATTGACCTCATTGTCATCGATTCTGTAGCGGCCCTTACTCCTCGGGCAGAGATTGAAGGTGAAATGTCCGATTCGTCCGTCGGTTTGCAAGCGCGGTTGATGTCAAAGGCGTTGCGCAAGCTCACTGGATCCATCAGCAAGACAGGATGCTGTTGCATCTTCATCAATCAATTGCGTGAAAAAATCGGAGTGATGTTTGGCAATCCCGAGACAACCACGGGTGGAAACGCTTTGAAATTCTACTCTTCTGTGCGCCTGGATATTCGCCGATCAACACAACTGAAAGACGGCGATAAAGTACTCGGCAATCGGACCAAGGTAAAAGTGGTAAAGAACAAGGTCGCCCCACCATTCCGACGTGCAGAATTCGACATTCTTTATGGACAAGGCATTTCCAAATCAGGCGAAATTATCGACCTGGGTGTGGACATGAACATCATCAAGAAATCCGGATCGTGGTTCAGTTACGGAGAGACCAGATTAGGCCAAGGCCGCGACGCGGTGCGCAATCTTATTGAGGACAACCCAGAACTCATGGAAGAGCTCGAAGGCAAAATCAAGGAAGCCATCCGAAAGGAAACTGCACCTAAGCTCGTAGAAGAAGTCGAGGCAGTTTAACCACACGGTCAACCGAAAAGATTGATGCACTCAACTCTTGCACACCAGTTCAGGGCACTTCTTCCGAGTGCCCTTGCTGTTTTCATTGCTGGCATTTTCTGTGCTGGCCTGTTCTCAGGTTGCAGTGAGCCTGACCCAACGTCAAATGTTTCGGCAGAGCCTTCAGCGAACTTAGCGGACATGTTAGCGGATATGGATGCCAAAATCATTCAGAATCCGAATGACCCAGAAGGATACCATCAGCGCGCGCTTTGGAAAGTAAATCAAAGTGACCCGCAGGGCGCATATGAGGATTGGGGATTGGCCTTGAAGGCCGACTCCAGTTTTGCACCTGGCTGGGAGAATCGTGCCGACATGCTGTACCGCATGCAAAATTTTGATGCATGCATGGAGGAACTGGACAATTGCATCGCTTATGCTGACGGAAGTACCATGTGTTTGCTCAAACGTGCTGAGTTTAATGTTCACCTCAACCAATTCGAACGTGCGTTTGATGACTTAAACGAGGCCCTTCGAATCAACGACCAACTTCATGAAGCCTACTGGATGAAGGGTAAAATCTATGCATCCACCGGCGCAACTGATAAGGCAATAAGCTCATACCAAACCGCATTGGAGGTCAACCCGGGCTTTTTTGATGGTTTCATTAGCTTGGGCCTCTACTTGGCTGAGCAAGGCAATCCGCTCGCAGAAGAATTTTATAAATCGGCCATCGAACTGAGACCCCAGTCCGTTGAGGCTCGGTACAATCTCGCCATTTACTTGCAAGGAGAATCCAGAAATGAACAAGCGCTAGAGCTGTACCGAGAAATCCTTTCGATTGATTCAACCAATGCAACAGCGTCGTTCAATCAGGGGTATATTCATTTAGAATACTACAGCGCGTACGACAGCGCAGAATATTGGTTCACGAAGGCAATTCAACACCTCCCTTATTATCATCAGGCGTTTTTAAACCGCGGGCTTGCGAGGGAAAGTCAAGGCAATATTACAGGTGCCCTTACCGATTACAGCGAAGCTCTGCGGATAAAACCTGATTACACTGTCGCTGCACTCGCCAAAGAGAGAGCCTTGAAAGCGAAGTAGATGATTGAAGAGAGTCCTTTCATTTGATGCTTTCGTTCAGAGATAAAAAAAATCCCGAGAGTAATCCCGGGATTTTGTTCTTTTAAGGTGATCCTTTCACACCACCAATGGCAGACTATTTAAGAATCGAGTTCAGCCATTTTTTTCTTCGAAGACTCAAACGAATCGTCCAATTCAATGGCTTTGGCATAACATGCACGGGCACTTTCGTTATCCCCTTTTTTCGCATAGAAATCACCCATGCTATCGTGAGCATTCGCGACATCAGGAGCCAAGCGTACATAACGCTTGAAGCAAATTTCCGCACTTTCCATGTCACCTTCGCGCATATTCAAATACCCTAAGAGGTTATTCGGCGCCCCCAGAGCTCCCCAGCGCTTCGCCGTTTGCTCCAAAATAAGCCGTGCTGCAGCAGCATCCACAGCCATCAAATGCCAAGCATACTGTATTTGAGTTAGCGGTGAATCAGATGCCAGAGCGTAGGCCTTTTGTGCATTCTCTAACTGATCCCCAAAAACATCTGAGTGCGACATGAAGTAATACTTTGTAGCAGAATCTTGGCTCTTCTCCACAGCCTCTGCAACATTCGCCTCCCACGCCTCTCCGTCTCCTGCAAACCAGGCTCGCCACAAAGATCCAACGTGTGCTAAGGCCATGGAAGGATCCATAGCTATGAGTGAATCCGAAACCTCACCAGCCGCAGATCCATCGCCTTGAAGCGCCATCCACGCCATAGAATTGCAAAGAGCTACGGCCCCTTCCACATCAGAATTGTTGGGGATGTAATTCTTAGCCAACTGTCCATGATCTTGATGAAACCAACGATCCCATCGAAGCCGATCACCATCTCGGACCACTGTACCATGAAACGATCGCTGTCCTACGGCACCCAGCGTATGAAAGTACATCACTCCCATGACACTGGCAGCAGAACCATACAGCTGTACATCCATGACGTCCGCCTTCACCGAATCTTCAAAAAACCAAGCTCCGTCAACGTTTTCTAAGTTGGCATTTTTCGGCTCATCCTGATTTGTTGTGAAGTATTTGGTTTCAGATGACAACCCGGACTTGTAAGGTTCGACAGCTTCATCGAATCCCACCTGAGATTCGATGTGATTGACAGCAAATTCCCTTACTTCCTGCTCGCTCAATGGAGTTGCGGAGTCCCCCGCACAACCGATGAGTGCCACAGCAAAAAGAACTCCACTCAAGTACCACCCTGTTTTCATTCGAATTTTCATTTTTTGACGTGTTAATTTAATCACGCAATTATACGTGATTTGAGTCACAAATAACAGCCTGTGAAATCACTTCACCTGATCAACCACAGCCTTAAAAGCCTCTGGGTGATTCATAGCCAAATCGGCTAGGACCTTTCTATTTAATTCGATTCCTTTCTTGGTGCACTTTCCCATGAACTCGCTGTACGACATTCCATGCTGACGGGCACCCGCATTGATTCGTTGAATCCACAACGTGCGGAATTGACGCTTGCGTTGCTTCCGTCCTGAATAAGCATATAACAGTCCTTTTTCAACGGCGTTCTTTGCGACGGTCCAAACATTCTTCCGGGCACCGTAGTACCCTTTGGCCATCTTGAGGATTTTTTTTCGTCGAGTCCTCGATGCGACGGAATTGGTTGCTCTTGGCATTTTAAATTGTTTTTTTGGTAGACGGCGCTGGGTTAATCCAGGCTTCTGGGCCGGTTACCGGGTTCAACATGACCGGGTTCAGTGGTAGACTTGCGGAGTGCTTATGCACAAAGTTGGCGCTTGATGCTTGGCACGTCAGCCTTATCGACTGTCGTGGTGTGCGTCAAATTGCGCTTCTGCTTCGTGCCCTTCTTCGTCAAGATGTGACTCTTGAAGGCATGCTTCCGCTTGATCTTTCCACTCCCCGTAAACTTGAAACGCTTCTTCGCGCTTCCTTTGGTTTTCATCTTCGGCATGGCCTTAGATTTTTAATTGATTATTTCTTCGTCGGATTGAATAAGACGGTCATTCGCTTCCCCTCGAGCTTTGGCAGCTGTTCCACTGTTCCAAATTCTTCGAGTTCCTGCGCAAACTTTAGAAGTAAAATCTCTCCACGCTCCTTGAAGACAATGGTTCGACCTCGAAAGAAAACATACGCCTTCAACTTGGAGCCTTCTTGCAGAAATTTCTTCGCGTGCTTCAATTTGAATTGAAAATCGTGGTCATCGGTGTTCGGACCAAACCGAATTTCCTTCACAACCACTTTTTGCTGCTTCGCTTTTATTTCCTTCTGCTTCTTCTTTTGGTCGTACAAGAACTTCTTGTATTCAATGACACGGCAAACAGGTGGGTCAGCATTGGGCGAAATTTCGACCAAATCTAAACCCAACTCGCGTGCCAATTGGATCGCATCAGTGGTTCGCATGACGGCAGGTTCAACATTGTCCCCTACCACACGTACCTCTGCCACTTCAATTTTTTCATTGATTCGGTGAAGATCTTCTCTCCTGACGCGGCCCCGATAAGGGGTCCTTTTTCTTCTAATGGCTATAACGCTCGGGTTTTAAATGATACATCTCACTCCTTTAGCATCGCTGCGATTTCCGAACGGATGTGTTCGGCAAAGGCTTCGACGCTCATACCTCCCAAGTCCCCTTCTCCCTGCCTTCGCACAGAGACGGTTCCTTCTTTGGCCTCATTTTCTCCCAGTATGAGCATGTAAGGCACCTTTTCCAATTCAGCATCGCGAATCTTCTTGCCCACCTTCTCAGACCGGTCGTCAACGAGGGCGCGAATATCGTGATTTTCAAGGACTTTTGAAACCCTTTCTGCATATTCGTTGAAACGGTCCGATATCGGCAGGATTTTCACTTGTTCTGGCGTGAGCCACAAGGGGAACTTCCCTGCACAATGCTCGATTAAAATGGCCACAAATCGTTCCATCGATCCAAATGGAGCTCGGTGGATCATTACAGGACGGTGTTTGGCGTTGTCTGCTCCAACATACTCCAGCTCAAAACGCTCCGGCAAATTGTAATCGATTTGAACCGTACCCAACTGCCATTTCCGTCCAATTGCGTCGCGTACCATGAAATCAAGTTTCGGTCCGTAGAAGGCAGCTTCGCCGAGCTCTACCACGGTTTTCAAGCCCTTTTCATCGGCCACTTCTTGGATGGCCTTTTCGGCATTGTTCCAATTTTCATCCGCACCAATGTACTTATCTGGGTTCTCCGGATCGCGCAAGCTCACCTGAACTATGAAGTCCTCAAACTTCAGCGTCCGGAAGATGTACAAGACCAAATCAATCACCTGGCTCACCTCCTTCTTCACCTGGTCGACCGTGCAAAAAATGTGCGCGTCGTCCTGGGTGAAACCGCGCACGCGGGTCAGTCCATGCAATTCCCCTGATTGCTCATAGCGATAAACGGTGCCAAATTCCGCAAAACGCACCGGCAAGTCACGATAACTGCGCGGACGTGCCTTGAATATCTCACAATGGTGAGGACAATTCATCGGCTTGAGCAAGTACTCTTCACCTTCTGCTGGGGTGCTGATGGGCTGAAAACTATCTTCACCGTACTTGGCATAGTGGCCACTCGTGATGTACAATTCCTTGTTGCCTATGTGCGGGGTAATCACAGGCTCGTAACCGGCTTTTCGCTGCGCATTCTTCAGAAAAGCTTCCAATCGCATCCGAAGATCTGCGCCTTTGGGCAACCAAAGTGGCAGCCCTTGCCCGACCTTTTCAGAGAAATGAAACAAGTCCATCTCCTTGCCCAGCTTACGATGATCTCGTGCCTTTGCTTGAACCAACAATTCCAAGTAAGCATTGAGTTCTTGCTTCTTGGGAAAAGTAATCGCGTAAACACGCGTCAACTGTTTGTTGGAATCATCTCCCTTCCAATATGCACCAGCAATGGCCATAACTTTCACCGCCTTGACAAACCCCGTGTGCGGCATATGGGGTCCTCTGCACAAATCGGTGAAATTGCCCTGCTTATAAAAAGTAATGGTCCCGTCTTCAAGACCTTCCAGCAGATCTAACTTGTATTCGTCGTCCTTCTCTTTGAAGTATTGAATCGCAGCTGCCTTGGACATTTCTGACCGGACAAACGGATTCTTTTGTTTGGCCAACTCCATCATCTTGGCCTCTATCGCCGGGAAATCCTTGTCGGAAATGGTGTGCTCGCCAAAATCTACATCGTAATAAAAACCGTTCTCAATCGGTGGACCAACCCAGAACTTGACCCCGGGGTACATTGCTTCGAGCGCTTCGGCCAAAAGATGGGCAGAACTATGCCACATCGTTCGCTTGCCCTCGTCGTCGTTCCACGTCAGCAACTTCAAAGCAGCGTCCTCATCAATAGGTCGTTGGGGGTCCCATACCTCACCATTGATTTCGGCTGCCAAAACATTTCGAGCAAGCCCCTCGCTAATGCCCATCGCCACGTCGAGCGCAGTGGTCCCTTTTTCAACTTGTCGCTGAGATCCGTCTGGTAAGGTGATGTTGATCATGGTGCTTTCGCTCTAAATTTCGTGTGCAAAGATACGACCTTGATCGCAGCGGAAAGGCAAGATAAGCGGACTTTCGAACGTCAAGACGTTGGTTTGAAACGCACATCATCCCAAGCCTTCACGTGCCAATGCACCATCGCCTTTGCGACCTCTTTTCCCTCTCGATCTTTGAGAATGGATTCCATCTGAAAGCGCGCAGCCCCGTCGGTGGCTTCTTCCATCATCGTCGAAATTTCAGCAGCCAAAGTCGCAGGGATCTCAGCGTGGGCCGTACAATCCCCCTTGGCAGGTCGCCGCACATAATTCACTTCCAATCTATTCATAATCAATCGATAAGAAGACATATCGAACCGCGAAAGGACGGCCATTCCGGAGCAAAATTCACACGCTGTCGCTATGGCGCAAGCATGCATTCCCTTGAGGTGGTTTTGATTGGCCCTTCGCGAAGGCAGCATGACCTGGACAGCTCCCGCGTCAAATGATCGGATCCGAATACCGTGCGGGGCATTGAACGGAAGAATTCGTCTAAAAATCGCATTGAGCCAAAAGAATTGACCTCGTTTTGCCCGCTCCAAGGCCCAATTGAATGCTCGTTGCATCACTCCACTATATCCCCGGTGAGCACGGCAGCGATATTTGGCCTGAAATAATCAGGGCCTTTCATGACTTTTCCGTCTTCGCGGTAAATGGGTTGGCCGTCAGCGCCAAGTTTGGACATGTTGCTCGATTGAATTTCCATGAAGACCTCTTCGATAACATGTTGCATACCATGGCTCAAAATCGTTCCGCACAAGATATACAATTGATCCCCCAGCGCATCGGCAATTTCAACTGCATCGCCTGCCAATGCCGCTTCGAGGTATTCTTCGTTTTCCTCTGCCATCAGCCGATGCCGCAAGCGCACTGTGTTTTCGTGCAATTGGCCTTGAGGAGACTCCGCGTTGGCAATGCCAAATGAATCGTGGAATTCTCTGACGCAATCAATCAAGGTGGTGAAGTCGTGTTTTTTTTTGTTCATGACGCTTTAACATGATTTTATGAAGTTGACCCAACCCGGCTCAAGCCCGAAAGGTATATTCGCGGGACCTCGAAGTCAAATGTCAAAGGAATCTAACCAAATGGATCAAGAATCGAATCAATTTTCGAGCGAAATAGAAGCAACAGCAGCGACTGATGTGGTAACCAATGAAACCACTGCAGCGCCATCCTCTTCTGCTCCAGACATTCGCGCATTGAATGAGCGCATCGGAAAGGCAAGTCAATTTATTGATTTGCTCCGCATGGAACTTAACAAAGTCATCGTGGGCCAAAGCCACATGGTAGATCGCCTGCTTATTGGCTTACTTGGAAACGGACACGTATTGCTTGAAGGTGTCCCCGGTTTGGCAAAAACTCTCGCAATCAAGAGCCTGTCCGAATCCATTGAAGGACAATTTAGTCGCATCCAATTCACGCCGGATTTGCTTCCAGCTGATTTGGTTGGCACCATGATTTACAACCAAAAATCCGAATCATTCAGTGTGAAGAAGGGGCCGATTTTCGCCAATTTTGTTTTGGCTGACGAGATTAACCGAGCTCCGGCCAAAGTGCAAAGCGCGCTCCTCGAGGCGATGCAAGAGCGTCAGGTAACCATTGGACCTGAGTCGTACCCCTTGCCGAGCCCCTTTCTTGTGCTCGCTACACAAAATCCAGTCGAGCAGGAAGGGACCTACCCCCTTCCCGAGGCTCAAGTAGATCGCTTTCTCCTGAAAGTGGTCATCGGATACCCGACCAAATCAGAAGAACAGAAAATCGTTCGGGCCAACTTGTCACCCGAGGGTTTACCGAAGCCGCGTCCCGTCGTGAAACCAAGCGATGTGATCCAAGCGCGGAAGCTCGTTAAGGAAATTTACCTGGACGAAAAAATTGAGCGGTACATCGTTGACTTGGTTTTCGCTACTCGAGAGCCGGGTCAGTATGGTATGGGCCATCTTTCCCAATTGATTAATTTCGGAGCATCTCCGCGGGCCAGCATCGGTCTGGGGGTGGCATCCAAAGCACACGCGTTCTTGAATCACCGGGGCTATGTGACTCCCGAAGATGTGCGTGCCGTGGCTATGGACGTGATGCGACACCGCATAGGCTTGACGTTCGAGGCCGAGGCCGAAAACATCAGCACAGAGCAAATCGTCACCGAAATCATGGACAACGTTCAGGTGCCGTGAGGCGAGCCTGAGCCGTGCAATCCCGCAACATGGACACAGCAGAACTGATTCAGCGTGTACGCCGGGTAGAATTAAAAACCCGAGGGTTGAGCGACAGGATCTTCTCTGGAGAATACCACAGCGCGTTCAAAGGACGCGGCATGGCCTTTAGTGAAAACCGTGAATATCAGCACGGCGATGAAATCCGAACGATTGATTGGAACGTAACTGCCCGCATGGGACACCCCTATGTCAAGGTCTTTGAAGAGGAGCGCGAACTGACTGTTTTTCTGCTCATTGATGTAAGCGGATCCAATTCAACGGGGACCCGTCAAAAAAGCAAGCGAGATTTAATCACTGAATTAAGCGCATTGCTGGCGTTCAGCGCCATGGGCAATAATGATAAGGTGGGGGCGATTTTATTCAGTGATCGGATTGAACGATTCATCCCTCCAAAGAAAGGGCGGTCGCATATCCTGCGCATCATTCGAGAAATCATTGAGATTGAGCCGGAGGGCAAAGGCACCGACATCGACTCCGCACTCAGTCACTTTTTGTCGGCTATGAAAAAAAGGACCATCGCCTTTCTCATTTCAGATTTTCGAGATCAAGGCTTTGACAAAACGCTCCGCCAAGCGGGCAGAAAGCATGATTTAGTCGCCCTGCGGGTCACCGATCCCCTCGACCGATTGCTCCCTTCGGTTGGGTGGATCATGGTGCAAGATCCGGAAACCGGACACGCCAAATGGGTCTTTACCGGACGAAGAAAGACCCGTGAAAATCACGCCAAACAAGAAAAAATCCGCGAAGCGGAATTGAAGGCAACGTTTGCTCGATCGGGAGTGGATCAAGCGGTGCTCTGCACGGACCGACCCTATGTCCAACCTTTGATGCAATTATTTGATCGCCGTGGATAAGAAAAACCAGATCAATAAGTGGAGCCTGACGCTCTTGATGGCAACTGGAATTTGCTCCGCATCAGCCCAGTCTGTGACACAGGTGTTGGACACCAATGTCATTGCCATTGGCGAACCAACAGCGTTGCACATGTATGCTGACTGGGATGTATCCAAGGGACCCGGTTCGTTTACCTGGCCTACCTGGAACGACACCCTTCCGGGCGGATTGGAAATTTTGGAACGGCTTCCTCTGGATACCCTAGCTCTAGAAGCTTTGGAATATCAGAACATCATTCGGGTAGAGCAAACCTTCCTGGTTACCAGTTGGGACAGTGGATTTCGGGCGATTCCTCCTGTTCAATTGGTCTGGAACGACACCGACACATTGGCTTCAAACCCCTTGTTGCTCGAGGTCAGACTCAGCCCCCCGGGAGAAGCGGGGAAAATTGCAGCCCCGGCACAAATCAAGCAAGTCGAATGGACCTGGCAAGAAAAAGCGAGAAAATGGCTGCCGCTCCTTCTTGCCATTTTGGCGTTGGCAGGTCTGGCCTACTGGCTTATTCGAAAAATCAAAAACAAGCCAAGCATTCCTGTTGCCGACGAGACTCAACCTGAGCCACTTGAGCCTGCCCATATCATCGCACTGCGCGAGCTGGAACGCGTCCAAACCGAAGCGATTTGGAAGCAAGGAAGAGTGAAGGAGCACCATGCCGCAGTGAGCCTCATCTTGCGCGCTTATTTCGAAGGGCGATTTGCTTTCCCAGCCATGGAACGATCCACGGATGAAATCCGAAGCGGTTTGACCTTACTGCCTCTTAAAAAGGAAGAGCAAGAGCTGGTCTTTGAAGTCTTGGCCCTGACGGATCTGGTCAAATTCGCCAAGTTGACTCCGAGTGCAGATGACCACCATCGCATCATCGAGCGCAGCATGCGTTTTGTTGAACTCACCGCAATTCACCCCACTGAATCCCCCGAATAATGCGGACTCTAGCCACGCTTCTTCCTCATATTATAGCACTCTTCATGGTGGGTTCCGCATTTACATATGCCGCCCAACACTTCGAGTTTGCCCATCCCGCATGGTTGTGGCTTGGAACCTTGGCTATTTTGCACGTGGTTTTTCGCCTCGCCATTCAATCCAAGGCCGGATTTGCTGGATTAATTTGGAGCTGGGAATCTCCTGAAAGCCAGCTAAAATGGAGGACCATGGGATTTCAAAGCATCCCTGAAATTCCGTTTGGACTCCGGACTTTGTCGTTGGGTTTGTTGAGCATCGCTGCAGCGCAACCCCAGTCCTCTTCATCCGTGGAGGACTTGACCCGGGAAGGCATCGACATCGTTCTCAGCATGGATTTATCCGCATCCATGCTCAGCAAAGACTTCGACCCCAACCGACTGGAGGCATCCAAGGCGGTGGCAACAACCTTTGTGGAAGAGCGTCCCAATGATCGGATCGGTGTCGTCGCATATGAAGGTGAGGCGTTCACGCAAATTCCCTTAACGACGGACCAGCGTGTTGTAATGAATGGCATAGCCCAACTTGAAACAGGATTACTCGAAGGGGGAACGGCAATTGGCATGGGACTTGCCACTGCTGTCAATCGCCTCAAGGAATCAGAAGCGGAAAGCAAAGTCATCATTTTGCTCACGGATGGGGTGAATAATTCCGGACAAATTGAACCTCTCGACGCGGCGCAATTGGCGAAACTCAACAAGATTCGCGTTTACACGATTGGTGTTGGGTCCATTGGCAAAGCCCGAAGCCCCGTGCGCAAAGTAGGCAACACCTATCAATACGACTGGATTGAAGTCAACATCGATGAGGATGTCTTGAAAAAAATCTCCTCAACCACTGGCGGTCGGTACTTCAGAGCAACAAGTGAGGATAAGCTCGCCAGCATTTACAAGGAAATCGACCTGTTGGAAAAAACCCAATTCAACGTTCTCCGGTACAACCAGAAAACAGAGGAGTTCCTGCCCTTCGGTTTGGTTGCCGCTCTGGCTTTCTTTATCGAGTTTTTCTTGCGCCAATTCGCAATCCGGACCTTGCTATGAAGAAATCAGTTCCCACTCCATCTTCCGCTGTTTCGGCATCCTCGCGCTTTCGTGTCTTCGCACAAAGTATGGGGCTGATATTGGCTGAAATTGGGTTTTGGTTGGCGATTCTACTGACCTGGTATGGCGTGCAGCGTGTAGCACCAAACGTTCAGCTTGAGCAGGTGGATTGGTGGGGAGCATTGCTTCTTTTACCTGCCTCTCTTGTTTTTTTCTTGTTGGGGCTGAGGCAAAAACAACTTTGGGCAAAGACCCTCGCGGATGAAGAATTATGGCCCCGGCTTTTTCCATCGTGGCGCCCTCAATTGCACGGCTGGCGGTTTTTCTTGTGGCGATTGGCATTTGCAAGCATCTTGATTGGAATCTTGGATATCAAGGTGGGTGCGCGATTAAAAGAAGTCAAAAGTGAAGGGGTGGATGTTATGATTGCGCTGGATGTATCAACCAGCATGAGAGCAGAAGACACCGGTACGAGCCGACTGGATTTAGCCAAGCAAAGTGTGCAACGCATCGTCAATGAATTGGAAGGCGATCGGGTTGGCCTGGTGATCTTCGCAGGGGATGCCTTTGTTCAATGCCCCATTACGACAGACTACGGAGCGGTTAAGTTATTTTTGGATGGAGTCACCACTGACTTGGTCCCCATCCAAGGAACTGCCGTGGGTCGAGCCATAGAAGTTTGCGCCAATGGATTTGACCAGGAGTCTTTGGCTTCAAAAATGATTGTCGTGTTGACGGACGGAGAAAACCACGAAGACGATGCCATCGAGATGGCTGAGTCCATCGCATCCCAGGGAATCGAAGTACATACCATAGGAATGGGAACAACCTCAGGCGCTCCAATTCCGTTGTTTGATCGCCTTGGTCGTCCGCGAGGGTTCAAGAAAGATGCCGATGGAGATCCTGTTGTCACAGCTTTGGACGAGGCCACACTGATTCAGGTGGCGGAAGCAGGCAATGGCACCTATGTTCAGGCAGGCATTGGAGTGGTCAACATTGCTCCTGTCCTCAGCTCAATGGCGGCGCTGGAACAAGCGGAAGTCTCCACCGTTGCCTACACCGAATTTGACCATCAATTCCGCTGGTTCTTCCTTGTGGCAATGGTTCTCATAGTGCTGGAAAGCATTCTCCATTGGCCTTTTGTTTCATCAAAACACCGAATCGCATGACGTGGATCAGGATGTTCAGTAAAATGGGCGGCTTTTTTACGCTGCTGGCTTGCCCGTTGATTGCGCTAGCCCAAGGGGGAGATTATTCGGCCAAACAGTCCATCATTCAAGGAATTGACCGGTTCGAACGCGGAGAGGCTGGATCGGACAGTCTTTTTGCCCAAGGCGAATCACATTCAACGCTTTCCGCCGTTGCATCTTACAACAGAGGCCGCGCATTAATGGAGTCTGCCGAGAAGGGGGCGGAAGCTCGGCAAGCCTTCCAGAAGTCGCTCAAAGGAAACGATGACACCCGCATGCAATCGGATGCTTGGCACAACATCGGGAACTCCTTGTTGATGGAACAAGATCCTGAAAATGCCATTGAGGCGTATAAGGCTGCTTTGCGAGCGAACCCACAAAACGAGGCCGCTCGTTATAACCTATCGTATGCGCTTCGTATGCTCAATGACGAGCAAGAGCAAAACGAGCAAGATCAGCAAGGCGAGGGAGAGCAAGAGCAAAACGAGCAAGAGCAAAACGAGCAAGATCAGCAAGGCGAGGGAGAGCAAGAGCAAAGCGAGCAAGATCAGCAAGGCGAGGGAGAGCAAGAGCAAAACGAGCAAGAGCAGCAAGGCGAGGGAGAGCAAGAGCAAAACGAGCAAGAGCAACAAGGCGAGGGAGAGCAAGAGCAAAACGAACAAGAGCAGCAAGGTGAGGGAGAGCAGCCAGCTGCACCAGAACAAATTGAAGGTCAGATTTCAAAAGAAGATATGGAGCGTATATTGGAGAGCCTTGAGCGAGGTGAAGAAGAAGTCCAAGCCAAACTGATGCGGGCAAAGAGCCAAGGGAAAAAGAAAAAAATCGAGAAGGATTGGTAATGCAACAGCACCTCACAGCATCGCATTTCTTCGGAATGATCTTCCTTTTGCTGACCGGCTTCACCGGCTCAGCCCAGGAGGCTTTTGAAGTCAGTGTAGATCGAAATTCTGTCCGGACGGGAGAACAAGTCCAGGTCACCTTTACCCTAAAGAACATCAAGCGAAGCATTGACGCTCCTGACATCGAGGGACTCAAATTGCTTTTCGGGCCAAGCACCTCGAACAGCACCTCCATCTTCAATGGCACGCGAACTTCAGAACGCACGTACACTTTCACCTATCAGGTCACAAGCAAATCCAACATCACCGTTCCAGCTTTTGAATTAAGAGGCTCTAAAAGCCCGCTCAAAAGCAAGGCTTTTACTATTCAAGTCACCCCGCGTGGCCAAACATCCAAGGGCGGAGGCCAGCGAGACTTGGGCAATGTGGCCTGCATCATTGAAGCGTCGAAACGCAATGTTCACATTGGAGAACCGCTCACCGTTTCATTCAAGATTTTTAACCGAGCCAACAACCTTGATGTTAGGAATTATACCATTCCTGAGACTCCAGGATTTTGGAAGGAAACCGTCGAAACATCGGAACCTCGCTGGGAGCCTCAAATTATTTCAGGGAAGCGATACAATGTTGCCACGGTGCGAACCATGGTGCTCTTTCCCCAGCAAACGGGAACCTTGATCATTGATGGATTTGATTTGGTCGGCTACATGCGCACCAGTTTTTTTGACGGGCAAAATGTTACTGCATCTGCTGATCCGATCAAAATAAACGTCACCCCCCTTCCTGAGCCGATACCGCGCTCATTTTTGGGTTCGTTTGGACGGTTGCGTGTCTCGGCGGAGCAGTCTGAACGGGAGTGCAGTACCAACGAAGCCATCACGTTCGACCTCACTTTCTCCGGAGAAGGGAACATTAAGTTCATCCAAGATCCTGATCTAACCTGGCCCGGCGAATTTGAAGTTTTCGACCCAGAAGTCATTGACCGTGTCAAAATCACGGAAAATGGAGAGACAGGGAGTCGAACGTTTCGCTATGTGGTCATTCCGAGAGCACCCGGTGACTATGCAATGCCTCTGCCTTCTGGCCAATGGTTCAATTGGCGAACAAACGCATACAGCACATTGAATGCCAACCCATTGAAGTTAAGTGTGAACAGAAACGACTCAGCGGCTGCGGGCCCTGTGAACTACAACGCCAAGACGGACGTTCAGGTTCTCAACCAAGACATCAACTTCATCCATACCGAATGGAGTGGCCCTTGCCTGCCCAAGGCGCGCTGGGACCATCGGAAACCCCTCACGGCCAGCCTCCTTGCAATAGGCCCCATGCTTTTTGGGCTTTCGGCATGGGTTCGGAGGCGCAGGAATGAGTGGGAACAAAACCCCAAGAGCGCGCGCAAAAGGAAAGCCCGACAAAACGTTCGCAAGGAATTGCGCGCCGCCCGCAACCAGGTTAACACACCGAATGCATTTTACCCCGCATTGGGCAGCGGACTGGAGCAATACCTGCTTGCAAAACTGGAGTGGAACTCTAGTCAAATGCAGCGAGATGCTCTTCTGGTTGAATTGCAAACTCATGTCCCAAACTTAGTGGCTTCATGGAAAACACTCTTGGACGACCTGGACTTGGCTCGGTACGCTCCGGCGCAAGTCTTGCAGCCCAATGACATGCTTCAGAAAGCTGAATCTTTGGTAAGTGAAACCGAAAAAGCATGGAACGCATGAAGCGGATATCATCGATTCTCATGACCGGGCTGTTGTGCACCCTCGTCGCAGCGCAAGAGGATATTCGTCTCCAATTTGATTCTGCCAATTCGGCTTATCAGGAAGGCAATTACACCCTTGCCATTGAAGGATATGAGAATATCCTTTCAGAGCACATGCACTTTGAGAGCGAATACAATTTAGGCAATGCCTATTTCAAAACGCAATCGTGGGGACCTGCGATTTTACACTATGAAAGGGCCGCGCGGCTCTCGCCAGGAAACTCCGATCTCAAGGCGAATTTGACGCTCGCTAATGCGCAAGTGAAAGACCGCATTGAATCCCTTCCCTCCAATGGAATATTGGATGTGTGGGACCGGATCGTCGCACCCGGGCGGTTTAGGTTATGGATGCTCATTATGGTGTTGACTTGGACACTCGGTTTTGTTGCGTTGGCCTGGAGGATTTGGTCTGTTCGGTTGGAAAACCGGAGGATCCTGGGAACCAGTGCTGCGGTGCTTTTGGTCATGGGGGCTTTATCAACGGTCCTCGTCGCATCGACTTCTCAGCGCATTGAAACCAGCAAGGCCGCCATTGTTATGGCCACAGAATCTTCCGTACGAAACGAGCCCGGCGCCTCAGGCATGACACTTTTCATGCTCCATGAGGGCACCAAAGTAACGGTGCTGCAACGGTCGGAGACGCACTGGAGGATTCAACTTGCCAACGGCAATGTAGGTTGGATGACAGCCGAGGACCTCTCCGAGATTTGACCGATTTTCAATCAACCACTTCCAACGTCCACTGGGCGCTCTTTCCTTCTGAATCCGCACCTACCACTTGGTACATTCCAGCGGACCAACCCGAAACATTCATCCGCGTCACGCCTTGACGAGCTCGCAGTTCATGCACCAACTGACCTGTAGTCGCATGGAAAACTCGAAGGGTCGCTCCGGGCATCCATCCCTTCATTTCAATGGCATCTCGCGCTGGGTTAGGATAACCCTCGACTGAAGATACAGAAAGGCTTCCGACGGATTGGCCGCTGGGAAGGTCGTACAAAATGATATCATCCACCGCAGCTTCAATGAGGGAGCCGCCGTCAAGGTATTCTCCAAGAGTCGTACTATCCGAAGCAATGAACCGCATTTGGAACGCGTCGGTGGGCTCGATTACATCAGCCACACGAAACGCCTTTCTTCTCCATGAAACATCTTGTTGAAGCGTGTTTTCCAAATATTGCCATGTCTGACCTCCATCGTTGGACAACTCTACTTGCCACCAATCCGAGGCGGGATTTGCCCCTGTAGCGGGAGCATTGACATACCAGCGCCAATAGGTCATCACAGGATTTTCATAGGCCGTCAAATCGATCATGGGGGACAGCAACGTGGTTTTGCCTGCATCCACATCGTTCACACCAATGCCGTCATTGACCCCGGGATTAAGTCCCGTTACAAACGCATAACCCGCAAAGCCGACTGTATGGTCTTGCGTTGGAGCCACAACGGAACTGGGGTCATTGGCTTCCGCGTAAGAACCCACCGGAATGGCTTCCTCCCAGATACCCGTCGTTGCGTTGTCTTGGCCGGGCAATCCGGTGGTCCAATTTCCGAAGTCAGAATATTCATCCGAATCGTTGATCAAAACAGGCTCTACTCCCACCAGCAAGTAATGCGGTAAGTTGGGGTAGCTTTCATTCGCTGCCGCCACCGGATTCACCGCCGACAGCCCTCCAAAATCATCCGTAATCCCCATATAATAGGCGAGTACGGAGCCCGCAGGTTGAGCTGGAATTTGCGCAGTGAAGAGGGCGTTTCCGTCGGGGTTGTCCATGACAACCTGCGTCCAGTCTCCTCCAGCCTCCGTTTGATACCAGAGATTAACGGCTTCAAAGTAGAGGTTGTACGGGAAGATGATAAAGGTCTCGGCTTCGATCACAATGTCCGTTTCTGCAGGCGAAAATTCTTCTGGGTTGTGGTCGATTTCCGCATAACTGAAGACCGAAATACCATGGATATCAAATCCTTCGACGATGGCCAAATCATTGGGCGTACCGTTGGATAAGTCCCCGTCATCATCGTCGGCTTGCAAAACATCAATGAGCACATCCGTAAACGCTTGCCCTTCGCTGCCATTGGGGGCCGTGGCCTGCAACCCCGGATATGCATCAATGAACAGGGACATCGTTTGCATCCAATCCCCTCCCATCAGCAAGTGCGTATCGTACCATGCTCCGCAAATGATTTCTCCGTCCGCGTGCACCTCTCCAACCAGGTCTTGCGGGTACACCTTAGGCTCCTGGTCATACGCTCGAATGCCGTCCTCGTTGTCCGTGTAAAACCCTTTTCCAATCTCCGCAATGTTTCCTAGACTCATGGCCCATAAATCAGCATAGCCTTCGTTCATGGCTCCGTTGCTGAAATTGTAGCCCAAGCTGCTGTAGAAATAATCATTGATCCCGTGGCCGTATTCGTGCCAGACAACATCGGCAATCAAGGAGGTCGCATTGCAGCCTCCGCCCGCATCATAAAAATTGACACTTTGACCGTCGTAAAAAGCATTGCATTCTCCCGCTACATCAATGTTGGTGGGGATGGACCAATCAAGATCTGTGAAGTCCGGCATATAGCTCTTCATGTGGTCGTGAATCAAGGAAACTGAACGGTAGGCTGAGCGCTCTTTCAAATTTCCCAATTCAGAGAGATCCATTGCATTGTAGCCATCTTCGAACTGTACATCCAGTGAAGGCGTGCTTCCATTGGTAAGCACGGTGCTCCATCGTCCTTCTAGCGCCACGGACACCAGTTGAGGTCCTGACGCGTCACTTATAAATCCGCCTTCGGTATCTGTGTAGACAGCACCTCCCGCAATCGGCAAGGACAAAGATGGCATGGGAAGGGTAACGTCACCTTCGTATGGATACATTTCATGCACTTGCGATGAAATGACTCCACTGATCACCATGGCATCAGCCGGTCGATCCAATCCCATTCGCAATACCGCTCGTTCAGGTTTCCCATCAGCCGCAGGCACGCTCCATTTGCCGTCGATGTGAACGACGCGATTTTGTCGCCAAACGATTTCGCCTGTGCTGACGTCGACCGCTGTTTCGTAGCGCCTTGGTATCGCACCATCACGACCCGACACCATCCACTTTTGAACCAAATGCCAATCCAGCTCGTCTCCCTGTCCGAGCACGGGCACCCAGGCCTGATCACCCATCTCCACCTCGTACCATTCATCAAACTCCACGCCAGCAGTGGCTGCTTCCATTTGAGCCAATTCAGTAAGCGGCGATTCCGATTCAGCCGGCACGTCTCCGTACCAATCTGCGCCCCACATGATGAGTTGACCTTCCCACCATTTGGTCACGATTCTCCCTCCTTCCACGGGAATTCCATTGACAGTTTGCTGCGCAAAAGCCCAATCGTGTTGACCTGTCTTGGTTTCCACCGTCCACTCACCTTCGAAACCGATGCCGAAATCAACCAAATCGTTGGCTACGAAATGTTGCGCACGACTCACAAGATCCGAGCCGGGAACTTCGATGGCTGGTCCGAACGCGCGGTGCGGCAATCCTGTTACAGACCCCATAATGCTGCGCCAGCGAGGATGATTCGCCGCCCATTGATTCCACCCAGACTGCTCCCTCAAAGTACGCTGCTGGGCATCTGTCGGAGTAACATTGAGCGGTTGCATTCTAACTTCAAGCGGGTCGAGTGCGACATCAATTTGATAGGTCGTCGGAGATTGAGCCTGCATGGTTCCAACCACAGCCAGACAAGCAAAAACTAAAATCGAATTTCTCATGGTCTACATTTGTGAGGGTAATTTAACTCAGTCTTTGAGTTTTGACTTCATCTGTCAAGGATAAAGGGCACAGTATGACTAAACCATGACATCAATCCTTCGCGTTCGATACCTCATGTGCTTCACAACAGCGACCATGGTACTCTCAGGCTGCGGTGCGCTGCAAAGTCCACTTGAACTCACATGGGACAAGGGAGAGGCTCCACGGTACGATGATCCAATCGCCTGGTTTTCATTGCCATCGAGGTTCGACACATCAGACGAGCTCCCCAAAAAAATTCCTTCGACTGCATCACCAGCGCGATGGGATTCCATCGATGTCGATGTATTCTTTGTCCATCCCACCATGTACTTCCGTGGGGATCATTGGAATGCGCACCTGGACAACGACCAAGTCAATCGCGACACGGAGCACATGCCCATGCGAGCACAAGCAAGCGCCTTTAATATTGGAGGGAGGATGTACGCTCCACGTTACCGACAGGCTCACATTGGAGTCTTCACATGGCAAGACAGTACAAGTTGGGCCGCATTGGAATTGGCGTATGAAGACGTGCGTGCTTCATTTGTCCATTACCTCGAGCACTGGAATGATGGACGGGATATCATCTTAGCAGGACACAGCCAAGGAAGCTGGCATTTGCGCTGGCTGCTTCAGGAATTTTTTGATGGAAAACCACTGCAAGATCAGCTTGTGGCGGCCTACGGTCCTGGCTTTGACTGGTACGCGACAGACTTTGACCACATCCCATTTTGCGAAGAGCCCAACCAAACGGGCTGCGCCTGTTCCTGGATGTCTTACGGAGCGGGATTTTTCCCAAAATGGCTGGACACTAAATCCGCGCCTCCCATGTGTGTTAACCCTATCACGTGGACCCTTGGATCCGCTTCAAGCGCCTTGCAGGATCATGAGGGTGTCGTTTTGTCCCAAATGCGGTTTGCCTTTCCTCATAGTATTCGCGCCAACATTGAACGTGGCGTCTTACAAATCGAGCAACCTCAAGTGAGGTTTGGGCGGTGGCTTCAACGCGAAAATTGGCATGTTGGTGACATCAATTTATTTTGGATCAACATCAACAAGAACGCACGCCTTCGCTGTGAGAATCATCGATGAAACTCATTTTTTTTATATCAAATACCCAAATACAGTCTTTAATCGTCTCAAAAAGGCTTATATTGCCACTGCGAATAGTGAAGCTAATCCTGCTGTTTTGAAAAAACCGTTTTTACCCCTTGTTCTCCTGAGCCTTGCGCTCTTGACCCTTGTATCCAAAACAGCATACAGCCAAGAGGATGGTTTATTTCCATGCAACAGCATTCCGTACAATCCGGATAGTAATTGCGATGGAACGATCAACTTCGAAGACTTACTTGATTTCTTGGGGTATTACAGTGACGACTTCACACCAGACCTCCTGGAATTGATAGACGATGATATTGACGTTATGAATGAGCTACAATGGCTCGTTTTAAACAACGATACGTTGTACCTGCTGATGCCGGACTCATCTATTTATAGTTCGGTATACATTGGAGGTGCAGATGGATTGAGTGCTTATGAGCTCTGGCTGCTAGAAGATGGAAATGAGGGAGATGTGAATGCTTTCTTGGCGAGCTTGGTTGGAGCCGACGGTGCCCAAGGCCCTGAAGGCCCGCAAGGTCCAGAAGGCCCGCAAGGTCCAGAAGGTCCAGAAGGTCCAGAAGGTCCAGAAGGCCCGCAAGGTCCAGAGGGCCCGCAAGGCCCGCAAGGTCCAGAGGGCCCGCAAGGCCCGCAAGGTCCAGAGGGCCCGCAAGGCCCGTCAGGCGCAGATGGCCTTGACGGAGCGAATGGATTGAGCGCCTATGAGCTTTGGCTTGATGCCGGTAATGAGGGGGACATCGAAACATTTTTGATCAGTTTAATTGGTGCGAACGGTGCAGATGGCGCCGCAGGAGCGGATGGTATGGACGGTGCGGAAGGCCTGCAAGGCGAGCCTGGGGCAATGGGCCCTGCAGGACCCTCAGGAGTGGACGGAGCGCCAGGCCTGAGTGCCTACGAAATTTGGCTTGGGCTTGGGAATAGCGGTACCGAAGAAGATTTCTTAGCAGCCTTATCTGGAGGAGCAGCTTTTGCTCCTTCCGCACACGGCATATTTGATTCACAATCGGATGGAAGCGTTTTCACTGTAAGTGAGGCAATCTCGACGCTCTCTATTGAAATCTGGAGTGCTTCAGGAGGATCTGGCGGCGATATTTGTGGTCAAACCGCCGGGGCAAGCTCATGCAATTTATGCAACGCAACAGGCGGAGAAGGTGGACGTGCATTGAAGGTAATCAGCATGGTCTACAACTTAGCGTCCGGAGATGTAATCGAATTGGTGTCTGGCAATGAAGGAGCCGATTCGGACGAGTTGATTACGTGCAATCCAGGATTCAACGGATGGAACGACTGGAACTGCGGACCAGCAAGCTCAGGTTCCGATGCTGGTTCAACCCAACTTCTATTGAACGGAGAAATTATTGCCGAAATCAGCGGCGGCAGCGGTGGCACGGGAGCGTGCATTGGTTGCCAAGGCGATGGATGCTTTAATGGCGACCCAGGCACCAATGGTGAGCTAACTGCTAGCGCACCGTGGATGACTGTTCTGAATTCAGAAGAGATCGAAGAAAACACAGGATCCCGCGTTATTATTCGCTACTGATTGCATTCCGGAATCACTCGCTATCTTGCGGCCCAATTCACCCTTAGATTGGCTCAGCACATGGCGATGATTGAAGAACTCGAAAGAACTGGAAACTGGCTTTTTAAAGGCCGGTCATTCTTTCCGTTGGTTTTGTATGTGCTCATGGCAGCAGTAATTCTTCTTAAATGGGACCCCCTCTTTCAAGCATTTAATGCGACGACAGCTTGGTCGTGCATAGCTATTTCCATGCTGGGGCAACTCATTCGAGCATTAACCATTGGATACACTCCCCGCGGGACATCAGGTCGCAACACCACGGACGGTCAAATAGCTGAAGTCCTCAACACCAAAGGCATGTACAGCTTGGTGCGCCACCCGCTTTACCTCGGAAATTATTTCATGTGGCTTGGCATCATGATTTATGTTGGAAACGTCTGGTTTGTTGTGGTCTGCAGCCTGCTTTATTGGTTGTATTACGAGCGAATTATGTTCGCTGAAGAGGCGTACTTGCGGGGCAAATTTGGTCAAGCCTACTTGGATTGGTCCATAGGCGTTCCATCGTTTTGGCCCCGGAATTTGCGCTGGCAGCAGCCGGAAATCGACTTTTCTATTCGAAACGTTTTGAAGCGCGAGTACAATGGGTTTTTTGCCGTGTTCGTCAGCTTGGCATTGATTTCAGCGTGCAAAACATGGGTTCACACCTCTGCAACGTGGACTACCGCTCTGGTGCCCTTTTGGCAATATACCCTATCCACCACTTTTGTCATCTTCATCATCCTCCGTAGCTTAAAGCGTTACTCGCGTGTGCTGCATGTAGAAGGGCGATAGCGTAACGCACCAAGTAAAACCCCGAGAAATCCAATTGGACCGAAAATCAATTTTTTTTGTCGTTTTACGGGGTATTTCTGCTGAAAAAGCACTGATTTAGATGAAAAACAGTCATTTTTTGGGAAAACAGAAGTGATCCAGTTTGCACCCAAAGATTAAAAAGAACTAGGCTGCCGTTGAACCGGCGATGACGGCTGCAATGGCTCTTCCGACTGTGAGGTGTTGAGCTGGCATCCAATGCAGACTGTCCTTAAAATCGTGGTCTAACAAACCAGCGACATTCAGGAAAAGAACACCTCGGTTGTGCGCTTCTCGTTCGATGAGCCGAGGTAAGTCTCGTGCAGATTCGGATGCACCCACAAACCATTCGGGCAATTCTTGACTGATCTCATTTGCGGATGTCGGAGCACATAAGAGGATTTGAGGCCGATGCTCAGCGAGGTATTCGTTTTGAAGAACAACATCGCATAGCGCACCCAGATTTTGGGCAATTTCCTCTGCCGAGGAATTGAAATGCGTTTTGAGGTCGTTTGTCCCCAGCATAATAACCACCCAATCAAGCGGGCGATGTGCTTCCAACAAGACGGGGAGAATATCCCGTCCGCTGCGCATGGGGCGCTCGGCTTCATTGTGCACCGTAGTCCGCCCATTCAGTCCCTCTTCGATGATCCGGCAGTTGATCGATCCCAGTGCTTGTTGGAGAACACCTGGCCAACGCGTTGCAAAGCCGAAACGCGAACCGTCGACTGGATTGTATCCCCAAGTATTAGAATCACCGAAGCAGAGAATGGTTTGCATGAGCATGAACGCTTGCCGTGAAGATAACAGGGATCACCCAATCTTCTATCCCCCTAACAGGCAACAAAAACGGCGTACCGCAATGGCACGCCGTCGTTGAGTGAGTGGTGGAGAATATCGGAGTCGAACCGATGACCTCTTGCATGCCATGCAAGCGCTCTAGCCAGCTGAGCTAATCCCCCATCTTCGCTCCCTTCGAAGCGTTTGCAAATATACCTGAATAACTGTGACTCCGCAAGGAATCCAATCCATTGACTGCGTGGCGGTTAAGGGCGTTGCTGTTCAATAAACGAAAGCTTCAAACTATATTTCAGGAGCCTCATCTGAAAATACTGACGCGGTTAATAATTATCTCAAATCTAGCCCAAACACCCCTTTACTGCCAGTCTTTTGACAGTCTTTTTGATCGAATAAAAGCTAAAATCCTTCAGCAATTTCAGGGGAAGTGAGACCCCCTGGGGTTGTAGAATCTGTTTTCTGCTGCCAGTCTTTTCGTTGAGATATGTATATTATCTCCAGCTAGAATAGACCTCATAAATGATTAGGCTGTCATTAATCATTCTTGTTGTGTCTCGAATCATGGGGTTGAAAACACACCGTCGATTCATTCAAAGGAGCTGTACCAGAGCATGAAGAGCCACCAGGGATGCTCAGATATCATGCGACCAATAAGCTGTTGGCGCTCAAACATAGTTACCCCCTATTCAACAAAATCAGTGTAGAAGGAAGCTTCAGGAGTGCAATGGCACATGGAGGCAGCGTATTGAGACGCTGAATCCGTGTAGAGGTAAGCTGAGGAGATGTTTTGGACTCTTCAGCATCTGTTTGTTTTTTTTATCTGTATGGATAAAAACTTAAGACAGTTCCTTAGGTTCAAATAGCTTCGTAGCCTTGAAAAGCATACTTGAAATAGAGGCTTGTGTTTGGCTTTCTTGTTATAATAAAGTTACAACAGGACCATGACATACAGCTTAAACATTTGACTGGGTAATGCACATGTTCTCCACAGCTAAATGGCAAATTGAACAGCCTAAAAAAGATATTCTTTGAGTGCATAGCATTGCGCTTTTACGAGATTAAAAATTAGGAAACGG
>ERZ651776.124-NODE-124-length-109116-cov-7.606700_pt1 | contig 109116 bp, 115 predicted proteins | sample MGYA00514761_ERZ651776 | MGnify/ENA metagenome assembly ERZ651776 | reverse complement strand
CTCTATATTATCAATATGTATTTGTTTAATAACTTCGGGGTTATGGATTAAGCAATACGCTGACCATATAGATGTTTTAAAGCTTGGGAGGTACTCGCCACGATTTTCAAGCTCGGTACCAAGTGCTGAATCTAATATTAGAGGTTTCATGTGATGTTAAGAAAATAAATTAAGCTTATTCTACAGTGACTGGGTATTTGGAAACAGTGATTTTATTTTTTGTCTTGAAGTGTATATTTAATCACGGCAGATTTTTTCGGCATAAATAGAGTCAAACTCAAAGAGCGCGCCACACATGATTCCACCAAAAGAACTTAATCTATTTCCTGCGGTGGTGTTTGTAAAAAAAAGAAAGAGAATCAAGGCTAGAATAAAAAAAGAGTAAAAGTATTTTCTTATAAACTTAATCACTGTTATGTTCTATTCGACTGTGGCTGATGACACAGGAACAGTGGTTACTTTTGTTCCTACTGAGACTATTGATAGATATTTATAATTCATTCCAAAAAAATTTTATTTTTCCCTTAGTTGAAATGAATTTCCATAAAGTTTTTGGTGCAAACCAAAAAATTAAAAGTGAGATGAAAAGGAATGTTATTCCTGATTGCAACCCAGCATCTCCGGAAGATAATAGTGTCTGATAAATATAAATTATGTTTTCCCTAATATAGGTTGGGAAAATAAATCCTAAAATTAATAATAAAAACCAAATAGTAGTAAGTATTTTATATATCTTAAAAATTAATTTCATTTTAAATAGACGGTTCTATTTACTCCACCGTGACTGATTCAGTTCTAACAGAGAATTAGATTTCTTGTTCTGAAATGCTTTGTGAAAACGCATATAAAAATTAACGTATTTTTTATCCATTGAGTTTGTTTCTATTTTTTGGCAAGCACATTATTAAAGTTAAGATGAATGAAATTATTGAGATTGGCATGGTAAATGCCAAGACATACATAGTTGTCTCAACTAGTTCTGTTGCAGTTGCATCAATGACATCATTGAATCTCCATGCCCAACTCCTGTAGTGCAGGCAAAATGCAAAACCCCAGGCACCGCATAAAAGACCAATAGCATTTGAATCCTTAATTGTTAGATATCCACCAGTTATCAGCAAAGCAACTGCAATAAGGTCGGGTAAATATCCAGTAAATGTTTGTCCAAACTTTATGGTAAATAAGGTCTCAAGTATGAAGTGAACGAGGGCAATAAAAATAGTAAAGATGGAAAATTTAGAAAGAAATGATTTCATATCTTATTTAATTATTCTCTGTTTGAACTTACTCGACAGTAACTGACTTTGCTAGATTCCTTGGTTGATCAATATCTGTTCCTCTTAGTAAGGCGACTTCATATGAAAGAATCTGTAGAGGAATGTTATATACAATAGGAGTTAAGAAGAAATCACATTTTGGCATATGAACAAGCTCACCAGCCTTAACATCCATTTTTACCGATGGATCAGCAAAAACATATAGCGTGCCACCTCTTGCTTTTACTTCCTCAAGATTAGAAATTAATTTTTCAGCTATTTCGCTTTCAGGTGCCAATGCAATAACTGGCATATTCTCATCAATAAGAGCCAGTGGTCCATGCTTTAACTCGCCTGCTGGGTATGCCTCTGCATGAATATAAGAAATCTCTTTAAGTTTTAAGGCGCCCTCTTTTGCAATTGGATAAAAAATTCCTCTGCCTAAGAAGAGAGCATTGTCCTTATTTGCAATACTTGGCGCTATTGCTGCGATTTGTTCTTTTTGCAGCAGTGATTCTGAAATTGTTTCTGGTAATAATCTTAGTGCATTAACAATTCTGCCTCTTAATTTGGGATTTAAGTCTTTGCTTTTGGCTAAAGAAAGAGCAAGCAACATAAGAGCAGCTAGCTGAGTGGTGAACGCTTTGGTTGAGGCAACTCCAATTTCTGGACCAGCGTTAGTAAAAAGCACAAAGTCAGATTCTCTTGCTAGTGAACTTGTTGGAACATTACAAATAGCTAGAGAAGCCAAATAATTCTTTTCTTTTGCGTAGCTCAGCGCTGCCAATGTGTCTGCAGTCTCTCCAGATTGAGAAATGGTTATGATTAATGAATCATCATCTACATGAGGGTTTCTATATCTGTATTCACTAGCGTAATCTATTTGACATGGGAGTTCAGCTATAGATGAAAACCAATTTGCTGCTACTCTTCCAGCATGCAGGCTAGTTCCACAAGCAACAATTTGTATTCGTTTAACTTTTGCAAAAATATCGCTAGAACCTAATCCAAAAATATTATCTAAGACATCCTCTCCACCTATTCTTCCATCGATAGTATTGGATACTGCTTCAGGTTGTTCATAGATTTCTTTTTCCATAAAGTGTCTATAGTCACCTTTTGAGGTTGCTTGGTTTGAAATATCTATATGGGTTACTTCTCTGGTAACTTCTTTTTTAGAGCTATCAAAAATTTTATAAGAGTCCGCTGATATTTCTGCAACATCTCCATCTTCTAGAAAGATAAAATCGTTTGTCATTTGTGCTATAGCTAAAGGGTCAGAGGCGGCAAATATTTCATCCGTGCCAAGGCCAATTAACAAAGGCGACTTGTTTCTTGCTACAACTAAATTAGTATTATCTTTAATGTCTATAGCAGCTATTGCATAAGCTCCTTCAAGTTTTTCTTTTGCTAAATACATTGCATCGAGCATGCTGTTACCTTCATTCATATGCAGATCAAGTAAATGCGCTATAAGCTCTGAGTCGGTTTGGGATGAAAACTCATAGCCGTCGCTCATTAGGGATTCTCGCAAGTCCACATAGTTTTCAATAATGCCGTTATGAACGATATATACAGAGTCTTTTGATTTATGTGGGTGGGCATTTATCTCTGAAGGCTCTCCATGAGTTGCCCATCTTGTATGCGCAATGCCGAGCTTACTCTTTGGCTTTTCAGCAATCATTTTATCTTCGAGAAGCTGAACTTTACCTAATGCACGCAAGTGAGCAATAGATTCATTTTGATGCAAGGCGATTCCTGCTGAGTCATAGCCTCTATATTCCATTTTATGGAGCCCTTGAACTAGTAATTTACCAACGTTTCTTGTTGATGCTGCAGCAATGATTCCGCACATATTTAATCCTTTTTCTTAGACCAATCTTTTTTATTTTCTTGTTTGGCTCTACCAAAACCAAGAGCATTATCAGGGACATCCTTGTTGATAACCGAGCCTGCAGCAACTGTTGCGTTTGAACCAACAGTAATAGGTGCAACTAATGATGAATTGCTTCCAATAAAACTTCCGTCTCCAATAACAGTTTTGTGTTTATCTTTGCCATCATAATTACAAGTTATTGTTCCAGCTCCGATGTTGGTACCTTCACCCACTTCGGTATCGCCAAGATAAGTAAAGTGATTTGCTTTAGATCCTTTGCCAAGAGTAGAGTTTTTCGTTTCAACAAAATTTCCAACCTTAGCTGTATTTTCTATTATACTTCCCACTCGCAACCTTGCATAAGGACCAATAACACAATCGTCCCCAATAATTGCTTGATCGATATGTGAAAAGGCTTCGATTTTAGAATTGCTTCCAATAACAGAGTCTTTGATGACTGTATTTGGACCTATTGAGACATTGTCTCCAAGAGTAACTGTTCCCTCTAAGATTACATTGACATCTATGGAACAATCTTTTCCAGCAGCAACATCCCCTCTAATATCTAGTCTAGATTTATCGGATATAGTAACGCCTTGATTGAAAAGTTCCTCTGAATTCATTTTTCTATAAATGGCCTCTAGTTGTGCTAGTTCTTGTTTGCTATTTGCTCCCTTAACTTCATCGTTCGAAGCATTATATGTTTTTATTTTAATACCATTTTGGCTCAAAATTGAAACTAAATCAGTTAAATAGTATTCATTTGCTGCATTATCATTCTTAATCTCTTTCAAACCCTCTTCTATAAGCTCTTTAGAGCCGCATAAAACGCCAGTAAAAATTTCATTAATTTCTTTATCAGACTCCGAAGCGTCTTTCTCTTCAACTATAGCAAGAGCATGGCCACTTGCGTCTTTCTTAACTCTTCCATAGCCGAATGGGTCGTCTAAAACAGTGGTTAGGATTGAAAGGCCGCTATCTGATGATTTTATTAAATTATCTAATGTTTCTCTTCTTATGAGTGGGACGTCTCCATATAAGACAAGAATTTTAGAAGCACTAACAGTTGACTTTAGGCCACACTTTACTGCATCACCGGTACCAATTGCCATAGGCTGCTCAGCAATAGAGATGTTTAAAGAATAGTTTTTTGATTCTTCAATAATTGATTCTTTGTCATAACCAACTACCAAAGTAATATCTGGGCTAATAGATCCAGCAGTGGCGCATATTTTTTGTAACATAGAGCTACCCCCAACCTTTTGAAGGGCTTTAGCTCTATTTGATTTCATTCTTGAGCCTTCTCCGGCTGCAAGTATTATGGTGTGTAAGCTCACAGTAATTTAAATATTAAATATCTACCTTACTGGTTTTTACGTAGTTTTTGAATAGTTTTTAATCTTGCTACAGCTTCGGCTAGTTGAGCAGCTGCTTTAGCATAGTCTAAAGTCGCATCTTTATTGGCTAAGTCTTGTTCTGCTGATTCTTTTGCTTTAATTGCTTCGGCTTCATCTAGACTGTCTGCTCTTTCAGCAGTATCGGATAATACTGTTACAAGATCTGGTTGGATTTCTAAAAACCCACCTGAACAAAAAAATGCCTCTTCTTCAGATCCATTTTGAACCCTGACTGGCCCTGCAGCTAATCCAGTTAATAATGGCGTATGACCAGGAGCGATACCAAGCTCACCAAGAGATCCTGTTGCATAAACCATAGTGGCTTCGCCAGAATATATTTCTTCATTAGAAGAAACTATGTTGATCTTGATTGTGCTCATAGTTATAAAGTTTTAGCCTTTTCTACTGCTTCTTCTATAGTTCCAACCATATAGAATGCTTGTTCAGGTAAATGATCATAATCACCAGCAAGCAATCCTTTAAATGCTTTAATGGTGTCATCTAAAGAAACATATTTTCCTGGTGTACCTGTGAATATCTCAGCAACAAAGAATGGCTGTGATAAGAATTTTTGAGCTTTTCTTGCTCTTGCAACCAAGCCCTTATCTTCTTCAGAAAGCTCATCCATTCCAAGAATGGCAATAATATCTTTCAATTCATTATATCTTTGTAGTATTTTTTGAACTCCTTGAGCAACTGCGTAGTGTTCATCACCAACAACAAACGGATCAAGCTGTCTACTTGTTGAATCTAATGGATCTACAGCAGGATAAATACCTAGCTCTGAGATTTGTCTTGATAGAACAACTGTTGCATCCAAATGGGCAAAGGTTGTAGCAGGAGATGGGTCGGTTAAATCATCAGCTGGAACATATACAGCTTGAATTGAAGTAATAGAGCCTGTTTTAGTAGAAGTAATTCTTTCCTGTAGAGCTCCCATTTCTTCTGCAAGAGTTGGCTGATATCCAACAGCAGAAGGCATTCTTCCTAATAGAGCTGAAACCTCAACACCGGCAAGTGTATAACGGTAAATATTATCAATAAATAACAGAACATCTTTTCCATCATCTCTAAATTTTTCAGCCATTGTTAAGCCTGTTAGAGCAACTCTAAGTCTGTTTCCTGGAGGCTCATTCATCTGACCGTAAACCATGGCAACTTTTGACTCTTCGGGTTTATCTATATTAACAACACCAGATTCTTGCATTTCATAGTAGAAATCATTTCCTTCTCTAGTTCTCTCACCAACACCTGTGAATACTGAAAGCCCAGAATGCTGAAGAGCAATATTATTAATAAGCTCCATCATGTTAACTGTTTTACCAACACCAGCACCACCAAATAAACCAACCTTTCCGCCTTTTGCAAATGGGCACATTAAGTCGATAACTTTAATACCTGTTTCTAAAATATCATTAGATGCTGACTGATCTGTATAGCTAGGTGGTTTTCTGTGAATTGGCATTTTTTCTTTTTCGCCAATAGGTCCTTTTTCATCAATAGGATTTCCTAAAACATCCATGATTCTACCTAAAGTTGGTTGTCCAACTGGAACTGAAATAGGCGCATTAGTTCTTGAAACAGCTAAACCTCTTTTTAATCCCTCTGTGACGCCCATGGCAATAGTTCTGACAACTCCATCGCCAAGCTGCTGTTGAACCTCAAGAGTAGTTCCACTCTCATCGATCATTAAAGCTTCATATACTTTTGGAATATTATTTTTATCGAATTCGACATCAATAACCGCTCCAATAATTTGTGTAACTGTTCCGTTGCTCATATTTTTCTCCTTAAACTGCTGCTGCGCCGCCAACTATCTCTGAGAGCTCTTGAGTGATAGCTGCTTGTCTTACATTGTTATATAAAAGTTCTAATTCTTTAATCAAATCGCCTGCGTTATCAGTTGCACTTTTCATTGCAATCATCTTCGCCGCTTGTTCACAGGCATTATTTTCTACAACAGCCTGATAAACCAATGACTCGATATATCTTGTTAAAAGGCCATCTAATAGCTCTTTAGCTTCAGGCTCATAAATATAATCCCATTGTGTTGGAATGGATTCGTCTTGCTCAGCTGGAGCTAGAGGAATTAATTGATCAACATTGGGTTGTTGAGTCATGGTATTTACAAAGCTATTCGAACATAAATAAGCCTGATCGATATCGCCATTCTTATGCATGTCTAAAACAACCTTTGTTAGGCCAATTAAATCTTCTGGATTTGGTTTATCGCCAAGCTTTTCTGCAACCCCTACAACCTGGGCGCCAACACTTTTAAAAAAGCCTGGAGCTTTTGATCCTATAAGTGCAAAACATGACTCAATTCCTTGTTCATGAAGTTCTGCTGATTTAGCAATTACCTGTTTAAACAAATTAATATTTAAACCTCCACATAATCCCTTGTCAGATGACACTACTATAAAACATGCTTTTTTTGCAGATCTTTCCTCATAGAATGGGTGTGGGTACTCAGAGTTTGCTGAAGCAATATGAGAAATAACATCTTTAATTTTTAAAGAATAAGGTCTTCCTTTTAACATATTGTCTTGAGTTTTCTTCATTTTACTCGCTGCAACCATTTCCATGGCCGAAGTAATTTTTTGCGTGCCTTTAATGCTCGCAATCTGCTTTCTTACTTCTTTTGTATTAGCCATTATTTGTCTTTAATTAAAAGGTTTGTGTTTTTTTAAAGTCTTCAACCAATGCTGTGAACTGGCTTTCAATATCATCATTCCAATCGCCTGTTGAATTAATCTGTTGTTCTAGCTCTGATTTTTCAGCAGTTAAATACCCGTGAAGTGCTTCTTCAAAGTCCAATATTTTCTCAACTTCAACGTCAGCCATGTAACCCCTATCAGCTGCAAACAAACTCAATGCTTGTTGCGCAACACTCATTGGTGCATATTGTTTTTGCTTCAGAAGTTCTGTGAAAGCCTTACCATTTGCTAATTGCTGTTTTGTAGCATCATCTAAATCTGAGGCAAATTGAGAGAAAGCAGCAAGCTCACGATATTGAGCTAAAGCAGTTCTTACACCACCAGCTAGTTTCTTCATTATCTTTGTTTGTGCGGAGCCACCAACCCTTGAAACAGATAGGCCGGGATTAATAGCAGGCCTTATACCAGAGTTAAATAATTCTGTTTCTAAATAGATTTGTCCATCTGTAATAGAAATTACATTTGTTGGAACAAAAGCAGAAACGTCTCCTGCTAATGTTTCAATAATTGGCAGTGCTGTTAATGAGCCTGTCTTGCCTTTTACTTTTCCGCCAGTAACTTGTTCTACATAATCTGCATTAACTCTAGCAGCTCTTTCTAATAATCTTGAATGTAGATAGAACACATCTCCAGGATATGCTTCTCTTCCTGGAGGCCTTTTAAGAAGTAATGATACCTGCCTGTAAGCAACCGCCTGTTTTGAAAGATCATCATAAACGATAAGTGCATCTTCACCCTTGTCTCTGAAATACTCGCCCATTGAACAACCAGAATAAGCTGATAAATACTGCATTGGTGCAGGATCAGCCGCTGTAGCTGAAACAACAATCGTGTGATCCATTGCGCCATACTCTTCTAATTTTCTTACAACATTAGCTACTGTTGATTGTTTTTGGCCAATAGCAACATAAATACATTTAACCCCAGTTCCTTTCTGGTTAATAATTGCATCGATTGCAACTGCTGTTTTACCTGTTTGTCTGTCACCAATAATTAATTCTCTTTGGCCTCTTCCAATTGGCACCATGGCATCAACAGCCTTCAGTCCAATCTGAACAGGCTGATCTACTGATTGACGAGCAATAACACCAGGCGCTACAACCTCAACAGGCGCAGTTCCTTCTGCTTTAATCTCGCCTTTACCATCAATAGGAGCTCCTAATGTATTTACAACTCTTCCAAGAAGAGCCTCTCCAACAGGAACCTCTAAAACCTTGCCTGTGCAAAGCGCCTTTTGACCCTCTACAAGCTCTAAGTAATCGCCAAGAACAACTGCACCAACAGAGTCTTGTTCTAAGTTAAGCGCCATTCCTTTAGTGCCGTTTTCAAATTCTATAACTTCACCATACATAACATCACCCATGCCATGTATTCTCACAATACCGTCAGATACGCTGACGATAATGCCTTCATTTTTTCTTTCTGCCGAAAGATCAAGTCCAGCGATTTTCTCTTTTAGAACGCTAGAAATTTCTGATGGATTTAATTGACTCATTTTTTCACCTTAAAAATTTAATTGGTTTACAAGTTTGTTGACCTTTCCTCTTATAGAAAGATCTAAAGTTTCGTCACCTACCTTAATAGATAAGCCGCCCATCATTTTTGGGTCTTTTGAAAAATATATATTTGCGTCCTTGCCATAAGAACTTCTTAGCTTTGCCTCAATGCTCTCTTTGGCATCATCACTTGGATCTGTTGCAACAAAAACTTCTATTGAGTTTTGGTCTTTATGCTTTTCTAATAGCTCTTGATAAATCGAATATATTGGATGGAGAAGGTTTAATCTTTTATTCTCAGCCAATATTGCAAGGAGTTTTTTCGATGTATCTAAAATACTGTCATCAAAAAGCTTAACTAAAATATCTACAACCTCTTGTCTTGATAAGACGGGATTTTCAATTGTATCTATCACCTCTTTAGACTCAGAAGCTATAGCCATTATTTTTAGCTCATCAGCCATGCTGTCTAAATTACTTGATTCAAGCGCCGAAGAAAATAGTGCCTTCGCGTATGGTCTTGCAAGTGGGGTGAGTTCAATCATTGTCTATAAATCCTCTGCTGCCTTCTTCAAAATAGCATCATGTTTTTCTGGAGATATCTCATCTCCAAGGATTTTTTGAGTTGTATCAATAATAATCTCAGACATTTGCTGTCTTAACTCTTCTTTTGCTTTGTTGGTTTCATTCTCAATAGATGTTGATGCTGAAGTCATAATTTTTTCAGCCTCTTCTTCGGCTTTAGACGAAGCATCTCCGACAATTTGCGATGCTCTGGCATTGGCTTTCTTCAGAATTTCTGCAGCCTCTGTTTTGGCTTGATCCATTTCTTTGTCAAAAGCTAATTTAGCTTCTTCAAGCGAATCATCTGCTTTTTTAGCAGCCTCTAGTCCATCAGATATCTTTTTTTCTCTTTCTTGCATGACTTCCAAGATAGGCGGATAGACATATTTCCAGCATATAGCTACAAATACAATCATCACGACTGCTTGGGCAAGTAAGGTTGCGTTTATATTCATTCTTTAAATTTTTACAGAGCAAATAACATATACATGCCAAGGCCTACACCAATCATAGGTACCGCATCTGTTAATCCCATCATAAGGAAGAATCTACCCTGAAGGAAAGGAGCCAACTCAGGCTGCCTAGCTATACCTTCAATAAATTTACTACCTAAAATACCCACACCAATTCCAGCTCCAATTGCTGAAAGACCCATGGTAATTCCTGCTGCTAAAATACTATATTCCATTTTTTTCTCCTTAAAGTTGAGGTTTAATGTTCCTCTGTTTCATGCGCCATTGCCAAATATGCAATGGTTAACGCCATAAATATAAATGCTTGCAGTGCCACAATTAATATGTGGAAAAGCGCCCAAACTAAATGTAGACCAAATCCAACCATGCCTATTGGTATGCTACTAAAAAACAACATCAATGCAATTAATATAAATATCATTTCACCTGCATATAAATTTCCAAAAAGTCTTAGGCCTAATGAGATTGGCTTGGCTATAAAATTAACCATCTCTAAAATAAAATTAACAGGAATCATCCATTTTCCAAATGGATGTAATGTCAACTCTGCTACAAAAGCCTTAGGTCCTTTAACTTTGATGCTGTAATAAATTGTTAAAACAAATATTGCCAATGCCATACCAAGTGTTATGTTTGGGTCGGTGGTTGGAACAACCTTAAAATAAAAAGACTCAGGACTGTTAATCCATGCATGTTCTGGTCCACCAACAAGAAAATAAGCGACGTGGCCTGCTAGTACGGGGATAAAATCAACCGGTATTAAGTCCATTAGGTTCATCAACAATATCCAAACAAAAACAGTAAGAGCAAGTGGAGCAATAAGCTTATTTTTAACAGAGCCAAACAATGATTGCACATTATCTTCTACAAACTCTATGCTCATTTCTACAAAGTTTTGAAGGCCGGTGGGTGTTGAATCAGCACTTACTGATTTTGGCATAGCCATTCTAAACAATAATATAAACAGTCCGCCTAAAAAAATTGACCAAAAAAGAGAGTCTACGTGAAAAGCCCAGAATCCCATTTGATCTACATAATGAGGATCGCAAGTCCATCCTTCTGGAGTTTTTCCACAAGTAAGGTTTGTTAAATGATGATCAATATATGATTTTGTAGTTAGCTCTTTTGCCATTATGTTGAGGCCCTTGTTTTAGAAATAAAAAACATTGGACTTACTGTTGTATTTATTAAAATATAAGAAAACATTGCGTAAACAAAGGCTTCATTTAAGTATCTGCCTGTTAGATATAAAAAAACCATAAAAAGGGACCATTTAACTGACCAATTATATACGGCGTTAACAGCATGATCATTTATTCTGCTGCTAATAATGTAAGCACTTGCTAGACAAGCAAAATAAGTAATTGGTGCCAAAGCGAAGAAAGCGCTTTGCATCGTTCCAGCAATTCCAAGAAATAAAAAGCCTATAAATATAAGGTTTTTGTTGTTAAAAATAGTGTTAAACAAACTTTTCAAAAGGTCTATGTTTTTGTATAAATGTATTGGCGGGAATTATAGAAATTTATGGCCTTATAAACAAGTTGTTTTCACATTAATTTGTATATCAATCTGTTAACTTAGAGATGATGTTTTCAAGCTCATCTGATGTGTTATAGGTGATAACAACTTTTCCATTTTTTTTATTTTTTGCTTCGATTTCAACCTTGTGCCCGAAAGCCTCTGACATCTCTTGCTCAATATTTAAAAGGTCTGTGTCTTTGCTTTTTTTGACGCCGGTCTTTGTTCCTTTCTTTTTGTTGGCTATGTTGCTTAAGTCTTTGACCGTAAGTTTGTTTTTTACTATATTTTCAGCTGCCAGCTCGGCCTCTTTTGGGTCTAGTGATGCTAATAGCTTGGCGTGTCCTTTTTCTATTTGTCCAGAGGAGAGAAGATCCAAAACCTTTGCTGGAAGTGATAAAAGCCTAAGGGAGTTAGCTATTGTGCTTCTGGCTTTTCCTGTAGATGATGCTACTTCATCCTGTGTGAGGCCAAACTCTCTTTTTAACCTATCATAACCCCTTGCCTCTTCAACAGCATTAAGATCCTCTCTTTGAAGATTTTCAATTAGAGCAGACTCTAATGCGTCTTGGTCTTTTTTTTGATCAACAAGGCATGGTATTGTTTTTAACCCAGCTTTTTTTGATGCCCTTAACCGCCTTTCTCCTGCAATTACTTCATATTTGTTTAGACCAAGCTCTCTGACTAAAATCGGAGAAAGCACGCCGTGGTTTTTAATTGACTCAGTTAGTTCTAGAAGTTTTTCTTCGTCAAAGTTAGATCTCGGTTGAAACCTGCCAGCATTAATAGATGACACCTCGACATCTTTAACAGTTCTTTGGTTTGATGTGCTTGATGATCCCAATAATGCATCAAGTCCTCTATTCAAAATTTTTCCATCTTCAGACATATTCGACCTTCCTTATTAGTTCTCCAGCGAGTGCTAGATAGGCTTTTGCGCCATATGAGCTCGGCATATATTTTACACCTGATATTCCGTGACTAGGCGCCTCTGCAAGCTTTATATTTCTTGGTATTAGGGTATTAAAAACTAGGTTTGAAAAATGGGACTCAAGCTCATCCGAAACCTCTTTAGCCAAGTTATTTCTCATATCAACCATTGTTCGAACTATTCCAATAACCCTATTATTTGACAGATTTTTATCAGATAGTGATTGAATTGTCTCCATCAGACCAGTCACACCCTCAAGGGAGTAATACTCGCACTGAAGAGGGATAAGTGTTCCTGAAGCAGCAAATAGAGCCTCTATGGTTAATTGATTTAAGGTTGGCGGTGTGTCTATGATTGTATAGTCATATTTATCTTTTAAGGCTTCTAGTTCTTTTGATAAGAAAGATTGTTTGTTATTTTCTCGTATTCCAACCTCTAAAGCTATTAGCTCTTGTCCACCAGGCAAAAGATCATAATCGTCTGAGGATTTGTAAATACATTCCATTATTTGTATATTTTCAAAAAACAGGTTGTATAAAGTATTGGGTTTGTTTTCTTTAATGCCTGCTGCCGTGGTGGCATTCCCTTGGGGGTCTAAGTCGATTAATAATACTTTTCTCTTTGTTGCGGCTAGGCTTGCTGCAAGATTAACTGCAGTTGTTGTTTTACCAACTCCACCTTTTTGATTTGCTATAGCTAAAACTTTATTCATTTGGTTTTATTTGTAAAAAATGCCTTTCAACCCCTATGCTCCCTATCTCGATTATTTCACACTTATATTTGTTTGTGTTTATAGAATTTAATTCTTCAACGATTTTCTCTTTTCTTCCTTTTAAAAGTAAATATTTTCCATTAGCGGAGAGATTTTTTTGTGTAAGATTTAAAATATTTTCTGCAGAAGAAAATGCTCTTGCTGTTATTAGGTCATAGGTCCCAAGATTGTTTTTTTCGTTTATTGTTGTCTTGATTACATTTGTATTTTTGAGGCCTAAGAGATCAATCATTTTATTAAGAAAATAGCATTTTTTTTGGTTTTTTTCTAACAGGCTGTTTTGTGTTTTTGGGCAAAGTATCCCTATTAGAATGCCAGGAAAGCCACCACCCGAACCCAAGTCAAGCACCGACCCTCCCTCTTGTATTTGTTTAATTAGGGGCAGGCAGTCTAGAACATCCTTTTTGAAAACTTCTTCTTTGTTCTCTCTAACAAATATGTTGTGTTTTTTATTAAAGATGAGTGCCTCGTCAACAAAACTGTTTACTTGGGAGACTTGTTTCTCTGAAATTTTATTGTGATGTTCTTTTAAAAGCTTTGTGAAATGATCATCCATTGGTTTTGACTAGCTCGCCCTTTTTTATGCTTACTAATATTAAGTTTATAGCTGCGGGAGTAACGCCCTCTATTCTAGATGCAGACCCGATGGTTTCCGGCTCAGCTTTCGAAAGCTTTTCAACTACTTCGTTTGATAGTCCGCTAATTTTTTCATATTCAAAGTTTTTAGGTATTTTTTTGTTGTTTTGTTTTTTGTTTTTATTTACTTCTCGGAGTTGTTTTTCTATATATCCTTTGTACTTGATTTCTGTAGAGGCTCTTTTAAATAATTTTTTTTGGTTTTGTTCGAGTTTAATTATTTGAGCTTCGTCCACATCTGGTCTTGTTAGGAGTTGAGCAATGCTTCGCTTTTCCTCCAATACCACTGTTTTGTTTTGTTTGTTTTTAAATTTATTTAGTTTGGTTTTTTCTAAAACTGTTTTAACAAACTCTTTGTATGTTTTTTCTTTTTCGATAAATTTGATTAGGTTTTTTTCTTCAACCAGGCCGAATGCATGACCCTTTTCCAATATTCTTTGCTCTGCGTTGTTTTGCGATAATAAAAGTCTGTGTTCTGCTCTGCTTGTAAACATTCTATAAGGTTCTGTTATTCCGTGTGTTATCAAATCATCAACCAAGACCCCTATATAAGCCTCGCTTCTTTCTAAAACAAACTCTGTTTCGTTTTTTACTGATCTTCCAGCATTAACTCCTGCTATCAATCCTTGGGCTGCGGCTTCTTCGTATCCTGTTGTTCCGTTAATTTGACCAGCTAAATAAAAATTATTTAAGAATTTGGTCTCCAGTGTTTGTTTTAAAGATCTTGGGTCAATAAAGTCATATTCAACAGCATAGCCATACTCTTCTATTTCTGACTCTTCCATTCCTGCTATAGATTTAATAAATTTTTCTTGAGCTTCTTTTGGAAGGCTTGTTGATATTCCGTTGGGGTAAACAAGGTCAACATCGATACCTTCTGGCTCTATAAATATTTGGTGGCTTTCTTTTGTACTGAATTTATACACCTTGTCTTCAATAGAGGGGCAATACCTTGGGCCTATACCAACAATGTTGCCTGAATACATGGCTGATAGGTGGGTGTTGTCGCTTATTATTGAGTGGGTGTTTTTATTTGTTCTTGTTATATAACAGGAGAGTTGGGTTTGGTGTTTTTTTACCTCTCCTCTCAAAGACATAAAAGGGGTTGGCTCTTCGCCTGGCTGTTCTTCCATTGCAGAAAGATTAAGGCTCGAAAGTTTAACTCTTGCCGGAGTTCCTGTTTTCAGTCTTCCCATTGGAAGATTCATGCTATAAAGTTTTTTAGATAGGGGTATTGATGAAAGGTCTCCAACCCTGCCACCTTTTGAAGATTCTGATCCTGTATACATTACTCCGTTTAGAAAAGTCCCTGTTGTAAGAATGGTTTTTTTTGCATAAATCTCTTGTTTATCTGTGACCACTCCTGCAACAGAATCTTTTTCTATAACAAGATCTAAAACCTCTTCTTCAAAAATATCTATGTCTGTTTTAAGGAGAATATCTTGGATTGCTTTTTTATATAGTCCTCTGTCACATTGAACTCTTAGAGCTTGAACAGCATCACCTTTTCTTGTATTGAGTGTTCTGTACTGAATGCCTGACATATCGGTTGCAACTGCCATAATACCGCCGAGAGCGTCCACCTCTCTTACTATATGTGATTTTCCTAAACCACCTATTGCTGGATTGCATGACATTTGGCCTATTTTGTTTTTTTCAAATGTAACAAGAGCGCATTTTAGTCCTAGTCTAAAAACGGCATGAGCAGCCTCCACCCCGGCATGCCCTCCACCAACAACTATAACGTCATACTTATTCATATCTATTTCTCTAAGTTATAAAACCAATAATATCTATATTATATACTTATTGTTATTTCTATTAGGGTCTTTGTTTATTGTTAATAAAGCCTCTAAACCCAATACAAGCACGGTTTTAAAGCTTCTAATAACCACTGTTTAATATTACTTATAAGGGGTTAAAAAGCAGGTATGAACCTGTTGATAAAAAAAACTGCGAAAAAACAACCACAAGTTAATAACAAGTTATTTACCAATACAAAAACTGCTAAAAATATCTCCCAGTAATTGATCTGATGTTTTCTTGCCAACAACAACATCAAGACATGATCTTGCTATTTTTAACTCCTCAGCAGCAACCTCTAAACCATCCCCAGATTGAATTATTGTTAAAGCTTTCTTAATGGAGGATATGGAGTTATTAAACAAACTAATATGCCTATCTCTTACAAGAAAAGTTGCGTCTTTTTGCAAACTTGTTTTAAAAAACGCAGTAATTTGTTCTTTAAAATCCTCAAACCCTTCACCAGTTTTAGCTGATATTCTGCAATCAAATGAAGCAATCTCAGAGTCATCAACATCAATTTTATTAAGTACTTTTAAAAAAGGCTTTTCTCCAACAAGAGATGAAAACTCTTCAAGACGACTCAATGATGATGGATCAAAAACACCGACAACAACGTCAGCATTAACAATCTCATTTTTTGTCAAATCAATACCTTTTGCCTCTATTGTGTCACTAGTTTCTCTTAAACCAGCCGTATCAAACAAAGAAAAGGAAAAGCTTTCATAAAAAACCTCAGATTCAATAATATCTCTAGTGGTTCCAGGCGTATCTGATATTAACGCCCTCTCAAAACCAAGCAACCTATTAAAAGTTGAAGATTTGCCTGAATTGGTAGGACCGATAAAAACAACCTTATTTTTAGCAGAAAGGTTTTTCCTGTTTTTACAGCCACTTAAAAATAGATCAAATTTAGAAATCAAAACACTTACGTCTGAAACAATATCTTCGTCCATAAAATCTTCTTCCTCATCAGAAAAATCAATCTCACCCTCAACTCGCATTCTCAAACTATTTATATCATCTGAAAGCTCATGCACTTCCCTAGAAAAATCACCAGACAAAGATTTAGATGAAAGATAAACATCTTCTGTGTTTGTGCTGTCGATAACATCTAAAACAGACTCAGCTTCATTCAAATCTATCTTCCCATTTAAAAAAGCCCTTTTAGTAAACTCACCAGGAGGCGCTTCATCAAAACCTATACCCGACAAAGCCTCTTCTATGAGAGCCATGACACCCAGGCCGCCATGAGCATGTATCTCAAAAGAGTCCTCGCCTGTGTAACTCTTACTCCCATCAAAAACCAAGACACCAACCGTGTCCACTAAAAGACCGGAGTTGTAAAAAGGCCTCACAGAAAAAACTCTTGAGGAAATATCAGATGTTCCAAATAGACTCTTCAGGCTTTTCAAACAACCATTGCCCGTCACTCTGAATATACATATGGCTGACTTATGGGCAGGGGTCGCAAGAGCATACACAACAGACACGCTAATTAACTCCTAGTTCTTGGATTGCGGATCACCCAATACACCGAGCTTGCTATAAAGATATCTTTGTTGAATCAAAGAAACCCCAGCATTAACAACAGAGTATAAACACAGACCTGCTGGAAAGATTACAAAGAAAACAGCGAACATCACTGGCATGGTTTTCATTATTTGGGCTTGCATTGGGTCTTGTGTTGGCGGTTGAGGGTTTAGTTTTTGTGTTAAAACCATAACAAACCCAAAAACAACAGGAAGAATAAATAAAGGATCGGGAACAGAAAGATCTGTTATCCATAAACCAAAATCAGCAAACCTTAATTCAACCATCTCTCTTAAAGCAAAAAAGAAACCAATAAAAAAAGGCATCTGAGCAAGCATTGGTAAACACCCACCAAGAGGATTGGCCCCCTCTTTTTTATATAATGCCATCATTTCTTGGCTGAGCTTTTGCTTGTCATTAGCATACCTGTCTTGTAGCTCTTTCATTTTGGGCATAACTTTTCTCATGTTGCCCATTGCAACAAAACCTTTGGCGGTTACAGGAAACAGAATAAGTTTAAGCAACAGGGTAAAAAGAATTATCGAAACCCCCCAATTACCAACATAATTGTTTATAAAATCTAAAACCATCACCATTGGCTGAGATATAAACCAAAACCAACCCATATCAATTGAAAGCTCTAAATTATCAGCTCTTGTTTCCAAGTCCTTTCTTATCTTTGGACCAATAAAAATTCTATGAGAGTGAGAGCTCACCAGGTTTTGAGCATCCCCTTTTTCAACTGTATAACCCATACTATAAATACCCGAATCCCCAGGCTGAGCAAAATAATTATAAACAAAGTCATCTGATCCAATTACAGCAGCAAAAAAATATTTTTGAATAAAGGAAACCCAACCACCCCTAGATAAAAAAGAAATTCTTTCCTCAATTTTTCTGAGTCTTTGAGTTTCATATGGGTCATCCGATGTGCTAAAAGCAACAGCCTGATAGGAGCTGTTATTCATCATACCCCCCTCTGTAATTGCGGTCTTTAAATCCAAAGACCTCCCATCGGTTCTATAAAGAGAAGCAAATGCTTTCCCATAACTACCACCCTCTATTGAATCTAATACCTGAACCTCATATGTTTCAGGAAGAAAAGATATTTCTTTTTTTGCTCCTAGAGATTTGTCATAAAGGGTTACAAAACCCTCGCCATTATCAAGCAGCTCATAGTTTGTTTTTTCACCCGTAAAACCTGATTTAAAGTAATACTTAAAAACACCCTGTTCATCAGAACCAAAAACCCTAACTCCAATAGACCCAGGTATGTTCTCAACTCCATATTCCTTGAGCCTTGCCTCAACAATAGCACCAGAAGTTACTGCAACCTTTAATCTCAACAGATCATTTTCTAGATAAGCATAAAGACCATCATCTGTTACAGCACCAATAAGACCTTCTGTCTTTGCTAGACTCATGTGTTCTGCTTGAGACACAACTTTATTCTCGGCGTTCCACTGATAAAACAGAGAGCCTGACAAAACCAATATAACTGCTAGGTAAATTTTTCTAATGTTCATTTTTATATATCCACTAATGGTTTGATGATTCTACAGCTTTAACGATTTCAACAGAAGGGCTTACACCGCCATCTTTAAAATAATCACTATAAACCAACACTAGGTAACACCCTTTATCTGAGATTAGATCGTTGGTTCTAAATATTTCTTTTATTTGCCTCTTAATTTTATTGCGATCAACAGCAAGTTTGAAATTTTTTTTTGATATTGAGACCCTTAAGTTTTCAGGATCCCCTTCTAGGAAAAAGATTCTAAGTCGACTAGATGAATGAAAATGTCTTGGAAGCTTTGAATAAGCCAAGTTCTATGCAGTTAAAACCTTTCGACCCTTTTTACGTCTAGCAGATAAAATAGCTCTACCAGCCTTGGTTGCCATTCTCGCTCTGAAGCCATGAGTTCTGCTTCTTTTTAATGTACTAGGTTGAAATGTTCGTTTCATAATTCACCATCTAAAAAATTAGTGGCGCATTATAGCCCAATAATTAAGAGTTTTCACAAATATATATAAAAACATAAAATTATTTTATATAAACAAGTTATCCACAGAAAATTCATGAAGTTATCCTGTAGATATCTTGTGTGTTTTTTAATAGACTAGACATTCACATAAGAGGAGAAGAGATTGGAATTTTGGAATAAATGCTCAGAAAGATTAGAAAACAAACTTTCACAAGACGATTTTAACACCTGGATCAGACCATTAAAAGCAAATTTAAATGAAGATATTTTAGAGCTAGTTGCTCCCAATGATTTTATTCTTAATTATGTGGAAACTAATTTAGTAGATGAAATTACACAGATGGTCAAAGCACAATCAAAAAAGAATATAAACTTAGTCTTTAAAACTCATACAAAAGAAACATTTGTTGATAAATATAAAAATCAAAATAAATCTGAAGATACAAAATTAGTTCCATCTTATGTTTTCGAGACATTTGTCGAAGGTAAGTCTAATCACCTTGCTTTAGCGGCCTCTAAACAGGTTGCATCCAACCCAAAGGGCGACTATAACCCTTTGTTTATATATGGTGGAGTTGGTTTGGGTAAAACTCATTTAATGCATGCTGTTGGTAACGAGATATTAAAAAACGAACCAGGAAAAAGAATAGTGTACGTTCATTCAGAGAAATTTGTCTCAGATATGGTTAAAGCTCTTCAATTGGGAGCAATGAATGAATTCAAATCATTTTACAGAAACGCTGATGCGTTGCTTATAGATGATATTCAGTTTTTTGCAGGCAAAGAGCAATCACAAGAAGAGTTTTTTCATACTTTTAATGCCCTTTTAGACAGAAACAATCAAATGATCTTAACTTGTGATAAATACCCTAAGGAAATAGATGGCCTAGAAGAAAGATTAAAATCTAGATTAGGATGGGGCCTTCCAGTAGTAATAGATCCGCCTGAACTAGAAACTAGAGCTGCTGTTCTTCTTCAAAAAGCATCATCTATGGGTGTAGAGATGCCTAATGATTGCGCTATTTATATAGCCCAAAGAATAAGGTCAAACATAAGAGAGTTAGAAGGCGCTTTAAAAAGAGTAATTGCAAATGCAAGATTTACAAATCAACCTATTGACCTAGCCTTAGTAAAAGATGCGCTCAAAGACCTATTTGTCATTTCTGCAAAAATGGTTAGCATAGAAAATATTCAAAAAACTGTTGCCGAATACTACAACATTAAACTTTCTGATCTTTTATCAAAAAGAAGAAGTAGGTCTATAACAAGGCCTAGGCAGCTCGCAATGGCTTTAACCAAAGAGTTAACAAACCACAGTCTTCCTGAAATAGGAGAAGCTTTTAACGGTAGAGACCACACAACGGTGCTTCATGCATGTAAAAAAATTGCTGAACTTAGAAAAGAAAACCCTTCACAAGAAGAGGATTACAGGAATCTTAACAGGGCATTAACTAACTAGCTTATGGACTTTTATATTACAAAAGAAGAGGTCGTAAAATCGCTTAATTCAACACTTGGTGTTGTTGAGAAAAGACAAACATTGCCAATTTTGGCTAATGTTTTGTTTGAGGTTGATGAGTCATCCTTAAGACTAACAGCTACGGATCTTGAGTCAGAAATATCAACAATATCTACAATCTCAAATTTTAAAAGCGGTGGGAAAATAACCGCGCCAGCCAAGAAGCTTAGTGAGTTGTGTAGACTTTTTAGCGATGGGTCTGAAATACATTTTTTTCTTGATGGGGATAATCTCAGAATTGAAACTAATTCAGGTAAATATAACTTAGCAACACTGCCAAGCGAAGACTTTCCTGTCTTTGAGAAAGAAGAAACAGGCGATTCTATTAATATAACGCCAAAAAATCTTAAGTCTCTTATTGGTAAAACAGCTTTTGCAATGGGCAACCAAGATTGGAGGCATTATTTAAACGGTCTATATTTATTCGTTGAGGACACTTTAGTTACTAGTGTTGCAACAGATGCTCATAGGCTTGCAATGGCAACATTACCGTTAAATGAAGGTGTTAAGGAGCAGATCACAGGAATAGTGCCCAGGAAGTCTATCAATGAAATAGGCAAACTTGTCGGTGATAGTTCTGAAAATGTTGTTTTAAAATTAGGCTCTAGCTCAATAATTGTAGACATCTCTGGAACAACCTTTGCCAGTAAACTTATTGAAGGCAAATTCCCAGACTATGAGCAAGTGATTCCTTCTGGAGATAGCTCAACACTCTCTATAAACAGAAAGCTTTTCTCTGAAAGCTTAAGTAGGGTAAGTGTATTATCCAGTGAAAAGTTTAGAGGGGTTAGAATAGTGACATCTGACAACTCAATTAATATATCAGCAAACAACCCAGAAAAAGAGCAAGCAGAAGAATCTATAGCATGCTCCTACAGTGGAGAGGCAACAGATATAGCCTTTAATGTAAATTATATTCAAGAAATTTTATCCTCTATCGATGATGACAATGTTGAAATACATTTCTTTGGCTCAAACAAAAGTTGTTTAATAACGAGTCCAGGGTCTGAAAGCTTTAAATATGTTGTAATGCCGCTTCTTATATAAGAAGACTAAATTTATTACTAAGATAAATGATTCATGATCTAACACTTAATAACTTTAGGTGCTTTTCCTCTTTGAATATAAAACTCTCTCCTGGGATCAACTTTTTCTATGGAAAAAATGGATCAGGTAAGACATCCATCCTTGAAGCAATTAATCTTTGCTCTAGTGCCAAATCTTTCAAAAGTGGAAATCTTCAATCTTTGATTTCAATAGGAGAGGAGGCGTTTAATATCAAAGGCCATGACAACACTTCAGGCTATTCTCTCGTAATTACAAAACAAAAAACCAAGCCGATATCTATATTACTCAACAACTCTAAGACAACAACAAGCAAGCTTATAAGAGAGTTTCCTTCAACATCTATTCACAACAACACATTTTCTTTTGCTGATGCCCCGCCAGACTTTAGAAGAAAGCTTTTAGATAAGTCTATATTTATTGCCGATAAACAGTTCTCGGAGACTTGGTTTAGCTATTATAGGTGCCTTAAACAAAGAAATGCCTTGTTAAAAAATGGGTCTATCATAAACATTGAGCCTTGGGAAAAAAAGCTTGCTGATCTTGGCAAAGAGCTCACAGCCTTAAGAATAAAATTCTTCAATAATACATTTTATGAATTAAAAGATCTTATAAGTAAGCTCAACAAATCACCATCGACTGACTTTTTAGAAAATATTAATATTAGCTTTTATCCAGGATGGGATCATGATGTTGAGCTAAGTGAGTTATTTAAATCCAATAGAAACAAAGACTTAAGGCGCAAATCCACTTCAGAGGGTCCTCACAAGGCTGATATTAGGTTTCTAATAGAAGATGTTGAAGCTAAACAAATTCTTTCAAGAGGCGAGCAAAAGCTTTTTTCTATACTTTGGTGTTGCGCTCAGCATGAAGTCCTTCGTAAATACCATGAAATCAACGCAGTGTTAATAATAGATGATATTAAATCAGAGCTAGATGATAGTACTTTTGAAGTCTTTTTGAACCTGCTTAATTTTCTAAACAATCAAATTATTTTTTCCTGTATAGATGATCATTTTAGTAGTAAAATAGAGGCTGATTTTAGAGAGTTTAAAAAGTTCCACGTGGAACAATTAAAGTAAAAATTTATGCCAAAAAAAGCAGAAGAAGCCACTTACGATTCATCCAATATTCAAGTTTTAAAAGGCCTTGAGGCGGTTAAAAAAAGACCAGGGATGTATATTGGTGATACGGATGATGGTTCTGGACTTCATCATATGGTATTTGAGGTTCTGGATAATTGCATTGACGAAGCAATGGCAGGTCATTGCTCTGACATTAATGTCATTATCAATAAAGATGAGTCAGTAACAGTCAAAGACAATGGAAGAGGCGTCCCAGTTGATGTCCATAAAGATGAGGGCATATCAGCTGCGGAACTTATTTTAACAACACTGCATTCAGGTGGAAAATTCGATGATAACAGCTATAAAGTTTCTGGCGGACTTCATGGTGTTGGAGTCTCTGTTGTGAATGCCTTGTCTGATAGACTGATCTTAAAAGTATGTAGAGATGGCGGAGAGTACTTTCAAGAATACAAGCACGGAGTTCCATTAGCAAAATTAAAAAAACTGGGCACCTCAAAAGAAACAGGAACTGAAATAACATTCTATCCTTCAAACACAACATTCTCATCAGTAATTTTTGAGATAGATAAGATACATAAGAGAATACAAGAATTATCTTTTTTAAATGCTGGCGTCTCAATAACTGTTACAGATGAAAGAACTGGAAAATCAAAGAAATTCAAAAATAGTGGCGGCCTTTCAAGCTATGTAACCTACTTAAAAGGCACAAAAAAACATGTAACAGAAATATTTGAATGCTCTGCTACTGAGAATGATGTTGGTGTGGAAATCGCGTTACAGTGGACAGACTCATACACAGAGAACGTACTTTGCTACACAAATAATATTCCACAAAAAGATGGCGGAACACATTTAGCTGGTTTTAGAGGAAGCCTAACAAGAGTTTTAAAGGCATTCATTAAAAAAGAGAATGCAAAAAAAACACCAACAGATCTTTTAGGAGAAGATGTTAGAGAGGGAATTGTTGCAATAATCTCAGTTAAAGTACCAGATCCTAAATTTTCCTCTCAAACAAAAGAGAAATTAGTTTCATCAGAGGTTGAAAGTGTAGTCAGTACTGTATTTAGTAATCACTTTAATGACTACCTTTTAGAAAATCCAAAAGATGCGGCAGGCATATATGCAAAGGTTGCTGAAGCAGCACTGGCCAGAGAGGCTGCAAGAAAAGCAAGAGAAATGACAAGAAGGAAGGGCGTATTAGAGATTGCAGGTCTCCCAGGTAAATTAGCCGATTGCCAGGAAAAAGATCCAGCACAATCAGAAATATATATAGTTGAGGGTGACTCTGCTGGAGGTTCTGCTAAACAAGGCCGTAATAGAAAAAATCAGGCTATTCTTCCACTAAAAGGAAAAATTATTAATGTTGAGAAAGCCAGAATAGATAAAGTTCTTGGTTCTCAAGAGGTTGGAACTCTAATTAAGGCCTTGGGTTGTGGTATAGGAAAAGACGATTTCGACATTGAAAAGCTCAGATACCATAGAATAATCATTATGACAGATGCTGATGTTGATGGATCACACATCAGGACTCTGTTATTGACTTTTTTCTATAGGCAAATGTTTGAGATTGTGGAAAGAGGGCATGTATATATAGCGCTCCCTCCTTTATATAAAATCACAAAAGGGAAAGAATTTGTTTATGCTTCAGATGAGCAACAAAAAGAGGATGCTGTTGAAGAATTCTCTAAAAATGGCGGAAGGGGTTTAGAGGTTCAGAGGTATAAAGGCTTGGGAGAAATGAATCCAGAGCAGCTATGGACTACAACGATGGACCCAGTTGAAAGAAGAATGCAGCAAGTCAATATTAATGATGTGCAAGATGCCAACCATTCTTTTGAAATGCTTATGGGAGATGATGTTGAGCCTAGAAGAGAGTTTATTGACGAAAACGCTTTAACAGTAACGGATTTAGATATTTAATTGATTTCATTGTAGGTTTTTCTAACCCACTCTTCTGATTTTTGTGTTATTTCTTTTGCGCTTTTACCTTCAATAACAGGGCCTATCTTTACTATTATCTCACCAGGATCCTTAACAAATCTTTTGTTACGCCAAAACTTACCAGAGTTATGACATAAGGGTACTACTTTGATCCCGCTCTCTATAGAAAGCACTCCACAGCTATTTGCAAACCTTTGAATACCTTTTTCTGGAGGTATTCTAGTTCCTTCAGGAAATAAAATAATCGAGTAACCCGCTTTAAGTCTTTCTACCCCTTTAATTATAACTTTCTTGAGACTACTAAATTTATTAGCCCTATTTAAGGTTATTGGTTTCATACACCTAAGTGCCCAGCCAAAAAATGGAATGAGCAATAGCTCCCTTTTTACTATACTTGTATTGGGAATAAAGAGCGTTTGAATAAAAAAGGATTCCCACTGACCTTGATGGTTTGATACAACAATACATGCATCATTTGGTATATTGCCGCGCCCCTCCACAACCCATGAAATGCCACAAAAAAACTTTAAGGCGTATAGTAAAAAAATTATCCATTTAGATGAAAAAAGTTGCAGATTTTTTGTTGAAAGAAAAGGCCTTAACAGCAATATGAATATTGATACCGCTATGAGACTAATGTAGAAGACTATATTAAATAGAATACTACCAATAAGTCTCATTTATTAACCATTTATTTTTTTTATCAAATAGTCCTGTAGATTCTCAATAGCTATTGTTTCTTGAAGCATAGTATCTCTATCCCTAACTGTGGCTGTTTGATTTTCTAAACTATCAAAATCAATCGTTATACACAAAGGTGTTCCAATCTCATCATGCCTTCTATACCCTTTACCAATATTTCCAGTGTTCTCTAAAATAATTCTACCTAAGTTTAACTTCTGCAAAGAATTTTTTACATTTTTTGCCAAATTAACAAGATCTTCATTATTTTTTTTGAGAGGTATCACGGCAGCTTTAATTGGAGAAAGATGAGGCTTAAGTTTCAGAACTATTCGCTCTTTGCCATTATCCAACTGTTCAAGATTATAAGCTTCATTCATTATTGCCAATATACCCCGCTCAACCCCGGCAGATGGCTCAATTACAAAAGGTACAACCCATTTATTTGTTTCTTGATCTTGTATTGCTAGCCTTGTATTAGATGAGTTGTTATCCATAACATTGGCTGATATATTAAGTTCTTCTTGATTTTTTGTATGAGACCCTAAATCAAAATCTGTTCTATTTGCTATGCCCTCAAGCTCTTCAAGACCATGAGGAAACTTATACATAACATCTATGGTTCCTTTTGAATAATGGGCTAATTCATCTTTAGGTACATCATATAATTCAATATTTTCTGAACAAACACCCTGCTGTTCCCACCAGGATAATCTTATTTCGACCCATTTCTTGTGCCATTCCTCATCTGTGCCTGGAATTACAAAAAACTCTAATTCCATTTGCTCAAACTCTCTAACTCTAAAAATAAAATTCCTTGGGGTTATTTCATTTCTAAAGGCTTTGCCTATTTGAGCTATACCAAAAGGTAATGTTTTAGAAGAAGAATCAACAACATTTTTAAAGTTAGTAAAAATTTGTTGTGCTGTCTCAGGTCTCAAATATGCAAAAGAATCTCCATCATCAATTGGCCCAACGTTTGTTTTAAACATTAAATTAAAAGGCCTTGGTTCTGTAAGGTCTTTAGATCCACAGCCTGGGCATTTATCATCTTCTAATAAATCACTTCTCCATCTTGATTTACATTCACGACAGTCAACCATAGGGTCTGAAAAAGTGTCTTCATGCCCAGAATATTTTAAAACAGTAGGATTTGATAAAATTGATGCATCTAAGCCTTCAATATTATCATTTTCATATATCATTGAGCTCCACCAAGCCTGCTTAAGGTTGTTTTTAAGCTCTACGCCAAGTGGACCAAAGTCATACATACCCTGCATACCGCCATAAATTTCACCAGATTGGAAAATAAAACCCCTTCTTTTGCATAAAGATACTAGGTCATCCATTGTTTTTGCAGTCAATTCAATCTCCTATACTAAAAAGTAACAAATGTTCTTTTTAATCATATTGTAATTTATATTAAATAAACCTATATTGTATTAAGCCTATAATGATTATATATCAATCAGACCACATACAAGCACTATGAAAGCTTTATTTTATTTTTTAACTATTCTTCCCATAAGCCTCATAAGGTATTTAGTTGTTTTTATTATATTTTGCCGTCTTCATATAAAAAGTAATCTTTACAGAATAACACTTATAAATATTAATTTATGTTATCCAGACTTAGATGACCATCAAAAAATTAAATTAGCCAATGATAGCGTTATTGAAACTATTATTAGTGGATATGAATCTATGCTTTCATGGTCCAGGCCAATCCATAAAGCTGGTAATAATATTTTTAAAGTAGAAAACAATTTTTTATTAACAAGGAATGTTTATAACAAACAAGGCTTAATAATAATTGCAATTCACAACCGTAGTGTTGATATGTTGCTTAAATGGATTAATTCAAAAACAAATACGACAACTCTTTATAAAAAAATAAAAAACAAAAAACTTAATAACTTTGTTCGAAAAGAGAGAGAAAATAATAAGAGTAAAACTTACGAAACCAATATGAATGGAGTTAGAAAAATATATAAATCTCTTCTATCTAATCAAGTAGTTTGCTTGGCTGCTGATCAAGTTCCCCAGGCAGGCATGGGAGAATATATAAATTTATTTAATAGAGAAGCTTATACAACAACTCTCGCCTCTTCACTGGCAGTAAAAACACAAAAGCCTGTAATATATTGCTGTATGAATTCAGACCAAAGCAAGTTATGTATTACGTTAAGAACTTGTAACGATAGTATTTATAATGAAAGTAAGTGCACACTATCTATGAATCAGAGCATTGAAGATCTAATCAATATAAATCCAAAAGATTACTCATGGGAATACAAAAGATTTAAAAAAGCTCAGCCAAAAAATACTGATCCATATATTTATATTTAAATTATTTATTCCAAAAGGCAGGAGTTAACAAGACAAGCAAAGTAAAGATTTCAAGCCTACCCAAAATCATTGCAAAAGATAATATTAATTTGCCTGCTGGAGAAACAGATTGATAATTGCTAGATACATCACCCAGTCCAGGACCAAGATTATTTAGGCATGCTCCTATTGCAGAGAATGCAGACTCAAAATCCATTCCAGTAATCAGAAGAGAGAGAAAAAGTATTACGAAAGAAATAACATATATAGAAAAAAATCCCCATACAGATGATGCAACTGAATCATCCACACTCTTGGTTCCTATCTTTAAACTTATCACAGCATTGGGGTGAATCATCTTTTTAAGAGTTATGTATGCATAATTAATAATAATTAAAACTCTCCATGCCTTTACACCTCCTCCAACAGATCCTGAACAAGCTCCAATAAAAGCACCAATTAAAAGAAGAAATCCAATTGACGGCGACCACCCAGAAGTATCACCAACCGAAAAACCTGTTGTTGTTATTATGGATACAGATTGAAACAAAAGCTCACTGGTAGAGGCATCACTATTAAAGGAAAAGAAATTAATAGCTACTGTAATTATAAAAATAAGCATTATTACCGATATAAAAAACCGCAGTTCTGGGTCATAAAAGTATTTAAGTGGCTTTTTCATGTAAAAAGCAAAATAATGGAGGGTAAAGCTAAGAGCTGACAGCAGCATAAATACTATGCATACAGCTTCTATGGCGCTGTTATTAAAATATCCAATACTAAGGTCGTGTGTTGAAAAGCCTCCAATAGAAACCGTACTAAGGCTATGAGAAATAGCATCAAACGCTGTCATTCCAGCAATAAAGTATAAAAAGGCACAGGCCAAAGTTAAAACTAGATATATTGCCCACAAGGCTTGAGCAGTTTCCTTGATCCTTGGAGTAAGTTTCTGATCATTCATTGCTCCAGGTATTTCAGCTTTATAGAGTTGGCCACCACCAATGCCCAAAAGCGGCATAACAGCTATTGCTAAAACAATTAAGCCCATTCCTCCCATCCACTGAAGAAGCTGTCTATAAAATAAAATTGATTGAGGGAGCTCATCTAGACCAGATAAAACAGTTGCTCCTGTTGTTGTTATACCTGACATTGACTCAAAAAAAGCATCAACTAGCGACATACCGCTCAAGTAAAAGGGTATAGAGCCTGCAGCAGAAAGGATTAACCAAAAAAAGGTAATTATTATAAATCCATCGCTTTGGCTGAGATCAGTAATAGATCCTTTAGTGAGATACCACCCCAAAAGACCAAAAGTAAAAACAAGAACGAAGGTTGTAATAAAAATATTGAGACTTGTGTCCATATAAACCCATGAAACAATCATTGGGAATATAAAAGAAGTGCTAAAAAACATTACAAGAATGCTAAAAAGGTTAATTATAGATTTAAGATTCATTATGAAGACTTAAATAATGCCTCAACTTCGCCCATCATGTTTTTATCTGATAAAAATACTATTAAGTGATCATTTAATGCAAGATCAACGCTTGCATTAGGCATTATTACATCGCCGTGTCTAATAATAGCTCCAATCGAACAACCTTCTGGTAAAGGAATATCCTTAATTGGGTTACCAAAAAGAGGGGATGTATATTCATTTGCATGAACTATGCCCTCTATAGCCTCTGCACCTAGATCTGTTTTTAGAATTACTTCTTGCGCCACATCGCTATCTCTTAGGTCTTGAAGCACTGAAGAAACAGTAAGTCTATAAGGGGCAATATAAATATCAATAAAACCAGGCACCAATCCAAGATACGATGGATTATTTAGAATAATCATGGTCTTCTTTGCACCCATTTTTTTTGCAAGAAGCGAAGACATAACATTTGTCTCATCATCGTTAGTTAAAGCACAAAAAAGGTCAATGTTAGCTATATTTTCACTTTTCAATAAACTTTCATCAGTTGCAGAGCCACATAAAACTATTGTTTTCTCTAAATCTCTTGATAAAGAGCTGCATCTATCAGCATTTGAATCAATTAATTTAACTTTGTATGTCTTTTCAAGATCTTTTGCTAATGAAAATCCTATTTTCCCACCGCCAACAATCATTATTCTTGAATAGGAGTCTTCATGATTTCTAAATTCTTCAACAATAGGCTCTATATTAGCCTCTGAGGAGATAAAATATACCTCATCATTCTCTTTAATAACCGTATCGCCTTGTGGAATAAAGGGCTTACCCTTTCTATATATTGAAGGAATATATGCATCTACATTAGGGATATCATCTTTTATATGCTTTAGTTCTCTACCAACTAGCTTGCCTTTCTTCTTTGCCTTAACAGAGACAAGTTTAACTTTGCCCTCTGCAAATTCTTCAATTTGTTCTGCGCCTGGATGTTTTATTAGCTCAATTAGATGGGAGGTAACCTCATTTTCTGGACTAATTGGAATATCAATAATCCCCTCACCAAAAATATCTAATTGATTTATGTATGAGTCATCTTTAAATCTACAAATTGTTTTTTTAACATTAAATGCATTTTTAGAAATCTGACAAGCAATAATATTTGCATCATCATTTGAGGTTACTGCAATTACAATTGTGTCTTCATCAAGACCTGATTTTTTTAAAGTAAGCAAAGATGAGGCATTGCCCTCAACTGTCATTATGTCCAACTTATCTTCAAGATCTGAGAGCCTATCTTTATTTTGATCAACAATCAAAACTTGATAATTACTTTTAGACAAATTTCTTGCAAGGCTTCCGCCTATTCTACCGGCGCCTAGAATTACTATTTTCATAATGAGTAAATTAAACCTCTTTTTAGCTAATTAAAAGGTTTCTGTAAAAATAATTTTTAAACAAAGAAACTTTTATAAGCATTAAAGGCATCAGAAGAGGAGATAATTTTTTTGCCTGGAAACTGTAAGTAAGTAATCACTATTACTTTAGTACTAGTATTTATATATAAACCCGATGAATCAAATTTAAAGATATTTCCAGGCCTTTTAGATGAAATAATATCAGATACTGTCATTTCACAAATTTTAATTCTTATATCTTTATAGTTAAAAGCCGTTCCTGGCCATTCATAATAGGCTCTAAATTTATTAAATATCTCTTCAGCTGGCGAATCAAAATTAACAATAGAATCACTTTTTTTAATTTTAGAACAATAGGAAGCAAGATCATTATCTTGTTTCACATAACTAAATTTATTTATTTTTATTAAATCTAAAACCTCATTCAAATATCTTATAGACAGCAAACATAAATCATTTTCCAGTGAAATTTTATTATGATTTTGTTTAATCTTTAGCTCATATTTTTTGATAATATCGCCCTCATCTAAACCCTTAACCATTTTCATAAAAGTAACACCAGTATTTGTATCTCCATTCATAAGCGAAGTTTGAATTGGTGAGGCACCTCTATAAAGTGGAAGCAACGAGTAATGAATATTTATTGGGACAATATTTGAAATTTCTAATAACCAATCTGGAAGAATCTTCCCATAAGCAGCAACCAAAAGAACATCAATATTTAATAACTGTATATCTTTAATAAAATTAGCATCATTAAGATCATTTGGCTTGTAGATCTTAATTTGATTAAGAGTTGCAATACTAGATACAGGCGACTCAGCAACTATCTTTCCTCTTTTTTGAGGCTTGTCTGGTTGAGACAAGACACCAACAACATTGAGGTCAGAGCATTCTAAGAGATGTTCTAATATTCTTGCTGATGGCTCAGGTGTACCTGCAAACAAAATATTCATTAAATTCTTTAATATACTACCTATTATACGTTAAGTTCTTCTAAATTCTTCTAATTTACTTAGTAAGTTTTTTCCTTATTCTATCTCTTTTAATTGGGCTTATGTAATCTACCATTAACTTGCCCTCTAAATGATCCATTTCATGTTGAATACAGACTGTTAAAAGGCCATCAGGCTGCTCATGATGCAAGTTTCCCTTAAGATCCTGATAGGTTAAATCAATTTTATCTGGCCTGGATATGGTCTCATTAAAACCTGGAACTGATAAGCATCCTTCTTCAAAGGAAAATAATGAGTGTTCATCAAGTATTTTATACTCTGGATTAACAAAATACATAGGCTCATCCCTAGCATCACTCAAATCCATAACAATTAATCGAATGTGATGATCGACTTGAGTTGCTGCTAGACCGATCCCATTATCTTTATACATTATTTCTAACATGTCTTTTGCTAACGTTTCTAGACTTTTGTCGAATTTTGTAACTTTCTTTGCAACTGTCCTAAGCCTAGGGTCGGGAAACTTTAAAATTTTAAGAGTATTTGTTGCCATATATTAATATTATTCATTATAATCTTACAATTATAATCCACTTACACCAAAATATGACACATCAAACACAAGTTGCAATATTAATGGGCTCAGACTCTGATTTACCAGTTGTTGAAGCTATTTTTCCAATTTTAGACTCTTTTGGGGTCAAATATACTAAAAATGTGCTTTCAGCGCATAGAACTCCTCATGAAGTAATGGATTTAATTAAAATATCAGAAAATAATGGATGTAAGGTATTTATAGCAGCTGCGGGCATGGCTGCTCATTTAGCTGGTGCTGTTGCCGCACATTCCACAAGACCAGTAATAGGAATACCAATTGAATCAGGCGGAATGGGTGGTATAGACTCTTTATTATCAACTGCTATGATGCCTCCTGGTGTCCCTGTAGCAACTGTTGCTGTAGGTAAAAGTGGTGCCAAAAATAGTGCGATTCTTGCTGTTCAAATTTTAGCAACATCTGATGATGATCTTTCAGCAAAATTAACAGATTATAAAAATAATATGAGAGATGAAGTACTCAAAAAAGATAAAGCTCTCAATTCATAATTGTCTTCCAAATCTTTAGATATAAATCAGTCTATAGATTGGCTAAATAGAGGAAATATATTAGCTCATCCGACTGAGGGCGTATGGGGTTTGGGTTGCAATGCTTTTGACGAGTTAGCGTTCAAAAAAATATATGATTTAAAGAAAAGAGATAGAAAAAAAAGTTTTATTTTACTGGTTAATTCATATCAAAGCATTGAAAAATATATTACTAAAATATCAAAAGCTGATATAGATTATTTAAATGAATATTGGCCTGGACCTGTAACATTCCTTATACAATATAATAACAATCTTCCAGAACATCTTCAAAATGAAACTGGAAAGATAGCAGTAAGAGTAAGTAATCACTTACCTATAAAAGCTTTAATTAAAGGATTTAATGGAATTATGGTCTCTACTTCTGCAAACATATCAGGAGAGGCTATAATAAATGATCCTGAAAAAATAATGTTAACTTTTGATGATGATTGTACTGCCTTTTATAATGAGGATTTAGGGAAGCTTAAAAAGCCTTCAAAGATAATTGATCTGACATCACGAGCAATAATTCGCAATTAAAAATGACTAAAGACCTAGAACAAATATTTACCAATTCTCAAAAAAAAGTTATTGATGCATTTTCTAAAATTGAGTCTTCAAAGAAAGCAAAAATAACCTTTGATAAATGGAAACGGCCAGAGGGTGGAGGGGGTCAAACTTTTGTAATTGAATCAGGTGCGTTTTTTGATAATTGTGCAGTTAATTTTTCTTCAATTTCTGGAAAAAAACTTCCAAAAGCTGCTCTTGGAAATGCCTTGGTAAAATCATCAAATAATGGATATCGAGCAATGGGCCTGTCTGTTATTTCGCACCCTAAGAATCCATTTGTACCATCTAGCCATTTAAATATTCGACTTTTTTGCATTCTTGACAAAAATAAAAATATAAAAGAATGGTGGGCAGGTGGTGGCTATGATTTAACCCCATATATTTCATTTAGATCTGACAATGTTAAGTGGCATAAGGATGCTAGAGCTTTATTAGATTCATATCACAAAAATTTCTATAAAAATTTCTCAAAAAATTGTAATGAATACTTTTATATTCCACATAGAAAGGAAAGAAGAGGTATTGGAGGTATATTTTTTGATAATTTTACTAAAATGGATTTAAACAAGACTATAGACATGCTTTCTAATATTGCAGATCAATATCTATCTTCATATTTGCATATTGCAAATAAAAGAAAAAAAACACAATTTACAAAAGAACAAAAAGATTTTCAGCTTTTAAGAAGAGGAAGATATGCTGAATTTAATTTAGTAAATGATAGGGGGACTGCTTTTGGCCTTCAGTCTAATGGGAGAATACAATCTATTCTTGCCTCCCTGCCTAAAGATGTTCAGTGGTCTTATAAAAAAGACCCATCTTATATAAAAATGGAAAAACAACTCTTAAAACATATCAATAGAGATTGGAATGTCTAAGAAATTTAAATTAGGCGTTGTTGGAAATCCAATAGAGCATTCACTATCACCTTTTATACATTCTAGGTTTGCAAGGCAAGAAAAAATTAATCTGGACTATCAAGCATATAAAGTTGAAATAGATAAATTTGAAATTTTTATAAATGATTTTTTTTCTGAATCATCAGCTATTGGGCTAAACGTCACCCTGCCATTTAAAAGTGTTGCAGCTAAATTAACAGGTAATATCTCTGATGAGGCAAAACAAATAAATGCTGTAAATACAATTCTAAAAAAAAATAAAAATTACATGCTTGAATCTACTGACGGTATCGGATTTATAGAAGATTTAGAGTCTAAGAAAATAAATTTAAAAAATAAGAATATTCTTTTAATTGGTGCTGGAGCAGCTATTGAAAGCATTCTTTATAGGATAATTTTTGAGAATCCAAAATCTATTTTTATAAAGAATAGAACTATTGAAAAAGCAATATATTTAAAAGATAAATATGCTAGATACGGCTCAATAGATTTAGTTTCCAATACAGAAGACCCTTATGATGTAATTATCAATGGTAGCTCTGCTGGTCTCACTGGCAATTTCTTTAATCCAGGAGATTTAAGCCTTTCAAAAAAACCATACTTTTATGACTTGAACTATTCACTAGATCAAACACCTTTTTGTAATTGGGCAAAAGGTTACACAGATGACGTTTATGATGGAACTGGTATGCTTGTTAATCAGGCAGCACAATCATTTAAAATTTGGTTTGGTGTTCTCCCATCAGTATCTCAGGTAACAAAAGAGCTTCAGAATTTAAAAAATGAGTAAATTCATTCAATTTATAGCAGGGGCTGTTTGTCCATCTTGTAAAGCACAAGATACAATCGCGATTAACACCGAAGATGATTTAATTTATTGTGTTAAGTGTGATTTCAAAGAAAATAGACCTGTGCTAAAAGAGAAAAATAATCAGTCTATAAATGTTATTAATATTGATGATTTCAAGGCCAGCAAAAGCTAGTAAAACAAGAGACAAAAAGATATCATATGCAGCAAATTTATAGGGCAATTTTTTGTTTTAATTATATTAATAGCTTATAATACGTTATAAGGGAATTTTATTTTTATACACACTTTCACAGGACACACTTAAATGTTACTTAAATATTTAGCAAAAATTCAATACATGATCATTGCAGGGGCGCTTTTAGTTGCGAGTCCAATCAGAGCGGACTGGTTTGCACTAAACATGACAAGAGGCATTACAGACATTAGTAATGAAGTATTTGAATTACACATGTTAATTTTTTGGATTTGTGTTGCTATTGGTGTTGTGGTTTTTGCTGTCATGTTTTATTCAATGTATGCCCACACTAAGAAAAAAAATCCAGTTGCTGCAACTTTTCATGAAAATACAAAAGTAGAGATTGCATGGACAATAGTACCTTTTTTAATTCTTATTGCTATGGCGATTCCGGCCTCCAAGACTCTTGTTAAAATTTATGACGATGAGGCTGGTGATGTAAATATTCAAGTCACAGGATATCAGTGGAAGTGGCAATATAATTATTTAGAAGATGATATAAGTTTCTTTGCTAATCTTTCAACAGACCTTGATGAAATTTACAACCTTGTTCCTAAGGGAGAAAACTATCTTCAAGAAGTTGACGAAATGGTCTTAATCCCGGTTGGTAAAAAAGTTAGATTTCTAATAACTGCCAATGATGTTATTCATTCCTGGTGGATGCCTGACTTTGCTATTAAGCAGGATGCCATACCTGGATTTGTTAACACAGCATGGACTAAAGTAGACGTTCCCGGTATTTATAGAGGAAAGTGCACAGAGCTATGTGGTAAAAATCATGGGTTTATGCCAATTGTTGTTAAAGCTGTTGAACAAGATGAGTATGATCAATGGGTTTCGGAAAAGAAAGATGTTGCTATGAAGCTTGCTGAACTTACAACCAAGGAATGGTCCACACAAGAATTAGTTGAAAGAGGCGAAGATGTTTATGCACTTAATTGTGTTGCATGCCATCAGACAAATGGCCAAGGAATTCAAGGAATTTTTCCAGGTCTTGTTGGAAGTGAAATTGCTTTGAATGATAAAGAGAGACACATTGAGATATTAATGGAAGGTGTTCAAGGTGCTGCTATGAATTCGTTTAGCTATTTATCTGAAGTTGAATTAGCAGCTGTAATTACATATACGAGACAAGCATGGGGTAACGCTGAAAATGGAGATGGCGAAATAGTTATTCCAAAAGATATAGTCGATTATAAACAACCAAAAATTTAAAGAATTTAAAGAAGAGGATAGAAAGTATGAGCGCAGTTATAGAAAACCATCATGACGATCACCATCACGGACCTGCTAAAGGTTTAACAAGATGGTTATATACAACCAACCATAAAGATATAGGTACATTATATTTATGGTTTAGTTTTGCGATGTTCTTAATTGGTGGAGCAATGGCTATGGTAATCAGAGCTGAATTATTTCAGCCTGGAATGCAGATAGTTGAACCTGAATTTTATAATCAGATGATAACTCTTCATGGGCTAATAATGATATTTGGTGGAGTTATGCCAGCATTTGTTGGTCTCGCTAACTGGCTTGTTCCAATGATGATTGGGGCGCCAGACATGGCACTTCCTAGAATGAATAATTTAAGTTTTTGGATACTACCTTTTGCTTTCTTTATTCTGCTTTCCTCTCTCTTTATGGAAGGTGGAGCTCCTAACTTTGGTTGGACATTCTACGCTCCATTATCTACAACATATGCACCTCCAAGCGTAACCTTCTTTATCTTCTCTGTTCACATAATGGGAGCCTCATCAATTATGGGAGCTATCAACGTTGTTGTAACGATCATGAACATGAGAGCACCAGGGGTTGGTTTGATGAAAATGCCATTATTCGTTTGGTCATGGTTAATTACTGCATATCTTTTAATAGCAGTTATGCCTGTGCTTGCCGGAGCAGTAACAATGATGTTGATGGATATTCACTTTGGCACTAGTTTCTTTAATGCTGCTGGTGGTGGCGATCCCGTATTATTTCAGCATATATTCTGGTTCTTCGGCCATCCTGAAGTTTACATAATGATTTTGCCTGCTTTCGGAATCGTATCTCATATTATTGAAACCTTCTCAAGGAAACAATTATTTGGATATTCATCTATGGTTTGGGCAATGTTATCTATAGCAATTCTTTCATTTGTAGTCTGGGCGCATCATATGTTTACAGTTGGCTTGCCTCTTGCTGCTGAATTATTCTTTATGTGGGCAACTATGTTGATAGCTGTTCCTACAGGTGTAAAAGTGTTTAATTGGATTGCAACTATGTTTAGAGGATCAATTACATTTGAGACTCCTATGTTGTTTGCTTGTGCTTTTGTTGTTCTTTTTACAATGGGTGGCTTTTCAGGTTTGATGTTGGCTATAACACCTGCTGATTTCCAATACCATGATACATATTTTGTTGTTGCTCATTTCCACTATGTACTTGTTCCAGGAGCTATATTCTCAATCATGGCTGCTGTTTATTACTGGATACCCAAATGGTGTGGAAACATGTATGACGAAAGACTAGGAAAATTACATTTCTGGCTTTCTTTTATTGGAGTTAATGTAACTTTCTTCCCGCAACACTTTATTGGTTTAGCAGGAATGCCTAGAAGATATCCTGACTATGCATTGCAATTTGCAGATTGGAATATGGTATCTACTGTAGGAGCATTCTTGTTTGGAGTTTCTCAAATTTTATTCTTATTCATAGTTGTGAAGACAGTTATGGGTGGTAAAAAAGCTACTGACCAAGTCTGGGAAGGAGCAAGAGGTCTTGAATGGACAGTTGCATCGCCAGCACCATATCACACATTTACTACTCCACCTAAGATAGACTAATGAATTCGGACGCAAAGAAAACATTAAAGAAACTGCTTATTGCAGTTCCTCTTATGTTTGCTTTTGGCTTTGCATTAGTGCCTTTGTATGATGTTTTCTGTGAAGTGACCGGTATTAATGGAAAAGTATTCCAATCAGACTATGAGGATGAGCTTCTCACAGATGACGGTAGGCCTTTGGCAGTTCAATTTATTTCAACAAATAATGAAAATATGCCTTGGGTTTTTGAGCCATCTGAAAAAGTAATGAAAATTTCTACCGGCGAATACTATACTGCAACTTTCTACGTTAAAAACACCACTAATAAAAAGATGGTTGCTCAGGCCGTTCCAAGTGTTGCTCCCTCAAATGCAGCAGCCCATCTTAAGAAATTAGAATGCTTTTGTTTTGAGCAGCAAGAATTAATGCCAGGTGAAGAGGCTCTTCTCCCAGTAAAATTACTTGTTTCAAATGAACTACCTAAGAACATTAAAAATATAATCATGTCATACACTATTTTTGACATTACAGACTACAATGACGAGCCAATGGCTGGTCACGAAATGAATATGGAGCACTAGAATAATATGAGTACACAAAATTATTACGTACCTGACCAAAGTAGATTTCCAATCTTTATGGCGGTATCTTTATTTCTTTTGGTTATGGGCGCCTCAAGTACTATTAATAATTTAGGAGATGCTGATAATAATTCTGTTTATATTCTTTATGCTGGCTTTCTTTCTTTGTTCACAACACTATTTTTCTGGTTTAGACAGGTTATTAAAGAACATTTAGCTGGCTTAGATAGCAATCAGTTAAAAACATCTTATGTTTACGGAATGGCTTGGTTTATATTTTCCGAAGTTATGTTTTTTGCAGCATTTTTTGGTGCACTTTTCTACGTAAGAAATTTTGCAGTGCCTTGGCTTGGCGGGGTTGGTGAAAAAGGAATTGGCGTTGCCGCTCTAGATTTATGGGATGGCTTCGAGTCTGCTTGGCCTTTAATAGAGACACCAGATAAAGGGGCTGCATATAAAGATACTGGTTTTACAAGTATGTCTTGGCCTGGCTTTGATAAAGCTCTTACGTGGCTTCCACTATGGAATACAATCGTCTTATTAAGCTCAAGCTTAACCGTTCATCATGCTCATGTTGGTTTAAAGAATGGCAACAGAAAACAATTCAATGTTTGGCTAGGAGTTACTGTAACACTTGCTGTAATTTTTGTTTTCTTACAAGCTGCTGAGTACTATGAAGCATATACTCATTACGGCTTAACATTGAATTCAGGTATTTATGGATCGACCTTCTTTATGTTAACTGGCTTCCATGGCTTCCATGTAATGATGGGAGGAATAATGCTTGGGATAATGTTGGCTAGATCCCTATATGCTGGACATTTTGAAGACCATGATCATTTTGGATTTGAGGCTGCCTCTTGGTATTGGCATTTTGTTGATGTTGTATGGGTAATGTTGTTCTTATTTGTTTATATACTGTAGTTAGGAACCATCCCAAGGCACACTATTTCCTAGTTCGCCAGTTATTAGGCCGATGGTAACCAGGATTATTAATATAACAGCCAAAGCAACTCTGAAACCGAGACTATTTGCAGTTCTCTTACTTTCAACTTTGCCTTGATCAACTATTAAAAAATAGAGCGCACTGCCAAGAGATAAAAATATTAAAAATACGTCGATATAAATTAGAGTTTTAATCATAAAATTATTTTAGAACAGTTAACATTTTATAGATATGAAAAAAAGAAATTTTAAACCAGGAAAAAAAGTAACAGTCTTTTTTGTATTCTTTGCATCTGTCTTTTTCATACTTGGATTGTGGCAAATAGAGAGAGGACAGGCAAAGAGTAAAATAATTTCACAATTCAACAGCAATCTAAAAGAAGAGCCTTCATACCTTTCAGATAAATCTTTAAAATGGGATAGAGTTTTTGTTGATGGTTCATGGCATGGAGATGAACAAATTCTTGTAGACAATATTATTAATAATGGCATTGCAGGATATAAGGTTCTAACACCACTTAAAATTAGTGATTCCCAACAGTACATTCTTGTTGATAGAGGCTGGATTGCTCAAAAAGAATTTAGACAAGATTTGCCTGATATAGATATAGATAATGGGTTTGTTCGAGTTAGGGGTATCTTAGAAGATCCTGAACTAGGCTTTGTTCTTTCTGACGACCTTGTTACAGATAAATGGCCCAAGGTTTCACAAACAAAAAATATTGAAATTATTACAAAAGAGTACAACAAAAATCTTATGCCTTTTATATTAGTAGCAGAGCCAATATTAAGGGATAGCTTAGAACATATTAGAATCGTGCCTTCAACAATGATGCCCGTTAAGCATTATGGATATTCAGCACAATGGTTCACAATGTGGCTTGCAATTTGTTTAATGTATATATGGATAGGATTTAAAAAAAATGAAGAATAAAATATTTTTAGCAATAATTTTACTAACACCAATTTTAGTAGTTACTTTTTCTTCCTTGTATTTTTCTTATGGCTACTCGCCTGATGGCACTAAAAATAATGGTATTTTTTTCAAATCATATTTTAATTTTGATCAGTTTAATCAAAATGATAATGAGCAAATGATTGAATTCGAAGACGGCAAATGGGTAATGGCTGTATATATAACAGACCCGCAAAAATCAGCCAAATCTCTTTATCTCATGCGTCAGCTAAATGTTGCTCTTAATAGAGATATTAATAGAGTAAAAAGGGTAGCATTTTATAGCAATGCATTACTTAAGGATTCAGTAGATGAGCTTATTAATGAGTATCCGAGAACAGAGTTGGTGAATGATAAGAATGGAATTTTACTTAATGTATTGCAGAAAAACTCTGAGGCCAACATAACCGAACAAAACCCTATTTTTATAATTGACCCATATGGAAGGGCTGTGATGTATTTTGAAACTTCTACAGACCCAAAGAAAATATTAAAAGATTTAAAGGTATTAATTTAATGAATAACATAAAAAACTTATCACTTTTTGGAATTTGTCTTGCGTTTGTGGTTATCGCTCTTGGGGCGTGGACTAGGCTTGTAGATGCTGGGCTGGGATGTCCTGATTGGCCTGGATGCTATGGCTTCATAGTCTTTCCAACAAATGAAATGGAAATCGCTGTTGCAGAAAGCAGGTTCCCAATGTATCCATATGATATAAATAAAGCTATTCCTGAAGTTGTTCATAGATACTTTGCTGCAACTTTGGGCTTTTTTGCAATCGTATTGGCTTATCTCTCTTTCAAGCAAAATGAAAATATAAGAATCAGATATTGGGCAGTTGGACTTTTAATATTTATCTGTTGCCAAGGGCTATTTGGGTACCTAACAGTTAGTTTAAAACTTCTTCCAATAATTGTTACCGGGCATCTATTTGGAGGTTTTACCACCCTAACATTATTCTTCTTTATATTTCTTATGGCAGGAAATTTTGAACTCTTAAATAAAATGAGAATACCTAACTTAAAATTTATTGCAGGTTTGGCATTCTTTGTTCTAATTTTTCAGATATTTTTAGGCGTGTGGACAAGTACAAATTATGCATCTTTAGCGTGTGCAGATTTTCCTACTTGTCAGGGAAGCTATTTTCCAGAAATGGATTTTAAAAATGGATTTAATTTAAATCAAGAAGTCGGACCAAATTATCTATATGGCTTGCTCGATAATCCATCAAGAGTAGCTGTACATTATTCTCATAGGGTTTCTGCAATTCTTGTAACTATAGTTTTTCTTATCTTAATGTCTAAACTCTGGTTTTCTAATGCAGCTCCATTAGCTTCAACATTAGGGATATTACTTCTTACACAGATTAGTCTAGGAATAATAAATGTTGTTTATGTATTGCCATTGTATGTAGCGATTGCTCATAATCTTATAGCCGCAACATTATTACTAACCGTATTTACAATAAATTATCTTGCTTGGAAAAAATGAATTTAATTAAAAGTTACTATCTATTATGTAAACCTAATGTGGTTTATATGATGTTGATTTGTGCATTTGTAGGGATGTTGCTAGCTGAAGATTCAGTGAGTTCTATCTCGACAATTTGTATTGCTCTTTTTGGGATAGCGCTTTGCTCAGGTTCAGCTGCAGCCATAAATCAGGTTATAGATAGAAAAGCAGATGCTGCAATGACAAGGACTGATCAAAGGCCGCTTCCACAAGGAGAGCTCAGTGCTTTTCATGCATCCTGCTTTGCATTTGTTATAGGTATGCTTGGTGCTTTAATTTTGTATGTCTTTATTAATACCCTTACTATGGTTTTAACCTTGGCATCTTTGATTGGTTATGCTTTTATTTATACTGTTTATTTAAAGAGAGCAACTCCTCAGAATATAGTAATTGGAGGCCTTGCCGGAGCGGCACCGCCACTATTAGGATGGTCATCAATAAGCAATTCGATAGATCCTTATGCACTCTTGCTAGTATTAATCATATTTGTTTGGACGCCACCTCACTTTTGGGCTTTGGCTATTTATAGAAAAGATGAATATGCTAAGGAATCAATCCCAATGCTACCAGTAACTCATGGCGTCGCTTTTACTAAACTCCAAATAGTTCTTTATACAATTATTTTATTTATTGTTAGTATTCTTCCATATGTGGTTTTAATGTCTGGAGAGATCTACTTAGTTTCATCAGTAATATTGAGCTCAATGTTTTTATATTATTCTATAAAATTGTACTTTAGTAATGATGACTCCGTAGCTATGAAAACTTTTAACTTTTCAATTTATTATATCTTTTTAATTTTTATAGCTTTATTAGCTGATCACTATTTAATGTAATGAAATCTATAAACAAAAATTTATTCTTAATAGCAATATTTATTATTACTGTAATGAGTTTATTTATAAATAAACTCACAACTCCACGAACACTTAGCAATAATGAATTACTAGTAAACGGCTTGTTTTTATTTGAAAAACCAAAACAAATATCAAACTTTGAATTTTTTACCTCTAACAACAGGTCTTTCACCAAAGAAGATCTTATGGGTAAATGGACAATTATGTACTTTGGATTTTCAAGATGTCCAGATGAGTGCCCAACAACAATGTATGAGCTTTCCAAATTAGTTAAGATTCTAAGAGAAAAAAATTACAACCTAAATGATAAACAGTGGGTTTTAGTTACAATTGATCCTGAAAGAGACTCACCTGAAGATATAGATAAATATGCGAAAGGTTTTGATGAGGACTTTATTGGTGTTAGCAATCAGAGACCAATGCTTTTAAATTTGGCAACTCAACTTTCTGTAAATAATGTTATGCCAAGCTCAAATCATGACATGGATCATTCCCATCTAGACAACCATGTGAATAGCATCATTTTGTTAAATCCAAAAGGTGAATATGCAGGACTTTTTAGGCCACCATTTAGCACTTCAAGACTCTCTTTAACCTATCAGTCTGTAACCCAGGATTAGAAGTTAATTACGACCTTTCCTTTTGCTTTCCTGTCTTTCAGATGAGCAATGGCATCTGCAGCAGTATCTAGAGTGAATTTATCTGAAGCTTCAGGGTTAATTTTCCCTTCAGCAAACATTGCAAAAAGCTCCTCAAAATTTTTCTGATTTTCAGCAGGAAACATTCCAGTCCAGGCTCCCCAAAAAACACCTATTATTTGGCATCCTTTTAACAGAGTTAGATTAAGTGGCATTTTGGGTATTTGGTCTGCTCCAGCAGCAAAGCCAATCACTAAATATCTTCCTTCCCAAGCTATAGATCTTAGGCATGGTTCAGCATAACTTCCTCCAACAGGGTCATAGATAACATTAGGACCCATCCCTCCAGTTAGTTCTTTTATCTTATTTGAAAGATCTTTTTGCTGATCTCTATCAAGAATACCTGAGGGGTAAACAAAGCCTTCATCAGCTCCATTTGCTATACATATATCAACCTTTTCTTGTGTTGAAGCTGCTGCAATTACCTTGGCACCCATCGCCTTGCCTAGCTGGACTGTTGCTAGACCAACACCACCTGATGCTCCCAATACTAATAAGGTTTCGCCAGGTTGAATATTTGCTCTTTGTTTTAAAGCATAGATTGATGTTCCATATGTAACCGATAGGGCGGCAGCAATTTCAAAATCCATTTCCTCAGGTATCAGTCTCAACATAGATTGATGAGCTAGAATCTTTTCAGAAATACCACCGACACCAGTTGCTGCAAAAACTTTATCACCAACCGCATAACCAGAAACCCCCTCACCAACCTCTGTAATGATTCCTGCAGACTCTCCTCCAGGTACGAAGGGCAATGGAGGTTGAAATTGATAAAGACCTTGAATCATTAATACATCAGGGAAATTCACACTGGCAGATTTAACATCAATAATTACATGTTCTGCTGAAACTTCAGGATCTGGAATCTCATTAAGTTGAAGTTTTTCTGGACCACCTAATTCTACGCATTGTAAAGCTTTCATATTTTCCCCTATTTAAAGATTTTTGTTGTAACCAGCCAAGAAATTATTGACATCATCAATTGTATCATCTGAAATCTTATCAAATTTTATTAAAGAATCCTCTGCTTCTTTTATAAAAGATTTCATGTCTATATCTTTCATTTTTAGCATTTCTGAATGATTCTTTTTTGCTAGCTCTATCCCAGTATCATTAAAAGATACAGCTGGATTAAAAATATTTTTTCTTAAATTTAAACTTTTTAAAGCGAGCTTGTGATCTTCGCCATTCATCATCTCAGCAACAACCATGAGATCCTTAATAATTTTATTTCTAGCATCACCTATAGAGATTTCATCTTTTTTAATAATAATTTTTGTATTTTTATTTCTACCATTTTTAATTGCAGCTTGGTCATTACAATTAATAACATCAAACTCTTGGTCATCGATTTCAGGACTCTCATCAATAAGACAATAAAGGAGTATTAAATCAAGTATTCGAATCTGATTTTTTGAGATACCTGTAAGCTCTTTAGGAGATAAGTCTATCCCCCTTACTTCAACGTATTTAATGCCCTCTCTCTTTAAAATATCATAAGGTCTAACATCACCATGAGCTGCTCTCTTTGGTCTTATGCAATCGTATAATTCATTTTCTATTTGAAGTATCCCATCAGATATTTGACTATAGAGACCATCTTCATCTTTCATGTTGAGCTTACTAAATTCTGGATATGGGTAAATAATTGCCTCTTTAATCTCTTTAAGAAAAGAATTTAAATCATTGTAGTGAATATTTAAATTTTCCTGAGCGGGGCTTTTATATCCAATTTCACTCATTCTTAATGAGGTTGCATCTTCTTTGTATAAATCTGTTTCATTCAACTCATTAAGATCGTTGTCTCTATTTCTTACAAAAGACTTATCAACAATAGCTGATTCACCAAATTCAGTTAAAACGAACCAAAAAACTCTTTTAAAATTTCTTATCAAGCGCAAGTACGCAGAGTCTATATCATCCTGAATGTTCGAGTTTATTAGATGTCTCATTGAACTATCAGATAAGGAAAAATTGAAATGTATTCCCGAAACACATTGCATAGTTTTACCATACCTTGCGGCGAGGCCTTTACGATAAACATACTTTAAATGGCCTGCTTTATTATTAGCATATGTTGCTATATTTATTTTTGACTCGTCTTTAATTCTAGGAGGGATTGAGAATGGCCATAGAATCTCTTCATCTATGTTCTTATTTATAAATACATGAAGAGCTAATAGATGATCATGAAGATCATTAACGTCAGTAAAAACTGGTGTAACTATTTCTACTAATGCCTCAGCAAAATCAGTTGTTATAGATGGGTTTGTGAATGAAGAGCCAAGTGCTTTTGGATGTTTTTTGTTAGAGATGTTTCCGTTTTGGTCAACTCTTAGAGATTCTTTTTCGATACCTCTTTCAATCTCAAGACTTTCGAAAAAGCCAGATTTTTTTAGTTCTTTTATTTTTTTAGTGAATTCCACATGGGTATCTTAAAGCTTAGGACCAGCAGATACAATTTCTGAGCCAACATCAAATTTCTCAAAATTATTTTGAAATTTTTCCACAAGCTCATGAAGGTATTTCTCATACTCTTCCTTGTCATCCCACGTCTCAATTGGATTAAGCAGCTTAGTATCAACTCCATCAACCGCTAATGGAACTTCTAGATTTAATCCGGATATATGCTGTGTAGCAACTCCATTTAATTCACCATTTTGAATTGCATTAACTACTCTTCTCGTAGTTGGTATTGCGAATCTAGACCCTTTTCCAAAAGGACCCCCAGTCCAACCAGTATTTACTAAAAATACCCTAGATCCAAAAGACTCAACTCTTTTCATTAATAAGTCTGCATATTCTCCAGCAGGCCTAGGAAAAAATGGCGCTCCAAAGCAAGTAGAGAAAGTAGACTCAATAGATGAGCTTGAGCCCATCTCTGTAGATCCTACCTTAGCTGTATAACCACTTAAAAAATGATAAGCAGCAGCCTCTTTGGAAAGAATAGAAACAGGAGGGATGAGACCTGTTAGGTCGCAAGTTAAAAATATAACTGTTTCAGGCTCACCAGCTGCATTCGAAGGTATAGCATTATCTATATGGCTTCTAGGATAGCAGCATCTGCCGTTTTCAGACAAAGATGTATTGTAGTAATCAGGGTTACCCTCGCTATCTAGATATACATTTTCAATAACACTACCATGTTTAATAGCTTTAAATATGACAGGTTCATTTTCTTCAGATAAATCTATTGTTTTTGCATAACAGCCACCTTCAAAATTAAATACAGAGCCAACACCCCAGCCATGCTCGTCATCTCCAATTAATGAACAAGACGGATCAGCTGATAAAGTTGTTTTTCCTGTACCAGAAAGGCCAAAAAACAGAGCAACTTTTCCCTCTGCATTTACATTCGCAGAACAATGCATCGGTAAAACATCCTTTTCAGGTAATAAAAAGTTCTGGGCAGAAAACATAGATTTTTTCATTTCGCCTGCATATTTCATTCCAGCAAGTAAGACTTTTCTCTTTGCAAAATTTATGATCACACATCCATCCGAGTTTGTTCCATCAACATCCGGATTACATTCATAATTTGCTGCACTTAAAATTTCCCACTCTTGTTTGTTGGAAGGATTAAAGCTTGGAGGAACTACAAAAATTAACCTAGCAAATAATCCATGCCAAGCTGTTTCTGTTGTGACTTTAACAGGTAAATAATGTTCATCATGAGATCCAACATGAACTTCTGAAACGTATCGTTCTTTTTCGAATAAGTAGGACTCTACTTTATTCCATAGTTTATCAAAACTATTTTCATCAAATGGTTTGTTAATAGATCCCCAGTCAATAAGATCAGAGGTTGTAGATTCTTGAACGATAAATCTGTCATTAGGACTTCTTCCAGTCCTATCACCAGTTATTGCAGAAAAGGCACCATTACTTGCAATAGTACCCTCATTATTTTCTACCGCTTTTGATATTAATTCTTCGCTTGAAAGTCTTAATTCATTTAGGTTATCTGCATTTTTCATATTAATATTCACTATATCTAATAGGGGAGTAAAATTATATAGCCTTCACTATAAAGTGTTAAATATTTACATTACTTGTAGTGAATTAAAGGTCAAGGCCTGATTTTAGTCAAATAATTTATTATTTGCTTAATGAATAAGGTTTATAAGACATTTATTTTGTAGTTTTGTTACAAAAATACTAGTAAATTACTTTTTACCGATCTTTACTAAAGTGGCAATAGATATAATTATAAAAAATAGTAGGCCCCATTCTGCAAAATTAAATATAAATCGCCAGTTTTCTTCGGCGCATGTGGGTCCGCCCTTATATGCATTAGCAATGCCTCCTATGAGTCCAAAGTAATCTATCTGGGTTGATAAAGGCATCCCGCAACTAGCGGCAAGGTTAGATATTTCTTCGGCGCTTAAGTTTTGGAGGTAAACCTGCTTCCCTGTAATCGCAATCCCCCCGAGTCCCGATGCTATAACAAAGAATCGCGTGACTATGGCTATATTTTTAAAAAAGAAGCCTATCAGTGACCAAAACGCAATTAGCCCAAATGCATATCTAGACATGATGCACATTGGGCAAGCATCAAGACCAAGATAATAATCCATGAAGATTGCTAACAAAATAATTATAGAAGATCCTATAAAGCAGGCTAATTCAAAATAGTTTTGATAAACTGTTTTATTAAATTGTAAAAGTTGCATAAAGTAATTTTTCTATAATTTGTAATTAAACAGTATAAAAAAAACTTATGCATAATACATCTAGGTAATCACAATTAAATATGAAAGATAGAATTTTTATAATTGACGGATCCTCATACTTATATCGTGCATATCATGCTATGCCTCCTTTAACGTCATCTTCTGGACAACCAACTGGAGCAATAAAGGGCGTTACCAATATGTTAATGACTCTAAAAAAAGATAGTGAAGGCTCACCAATAATTGTTGTTTTTGATGCAAAGGGTAAGACTTTTAGAAATGATATATACAAGGAATACAAAGCGAACAGGCCTCCAATGCCTGACGATTTAAGAGAACAGCTCCAGCCATTAAAAAACATAGTTAAGGCTATTGGGTTTCCTTTAATTGAAATAGCTGGTGTGGAAGCCGATGATGTTATTGCAACACTTGTAAAAAAAGCAAAAGAAAAAAACCTTAAAGCTGTCATATCTTCTCTGGATAAAGATCTTATGCAATTAGTTGAAGATCCGGTTTCAACAATGATGAATACAATGACTCATCAAATTTTTAATGAAGAGAAGGTATTGGAGAAATTTGGTGTTAAGCCCAATCAAATAAGAGATATGCTTGCATTAACTGGCGATACTTCAGATAACATCCCAGGAGTTCCGAAGGTAGGTCAGAAAACGGCAGCTAAGTGGTTAAATGAATATGGGGATATTAATGAAATCAAAGCTAACGCAGATTTAATAAAAGGAGTTGTGGGCGACAATCTAAGAAATTCATTAGGTGATCTAGATAGAAATGTTGAACTTGTCTCTCTTAAGTATGATGTTGATATAGGGGTGCCATTTGAGAGCTTGATGGAACAAAATAAAGATCAAGAACGACTTGATGAGCTGTTTAATGAATTAGAGTTTAAGGCCCTTAAAAAACCTACTTTAAAAAATACAAAAGAAGGAATATCTAGCCGCTTTTATGAAGAACCCGCAACCGAAAAGAAAACTCAAAGTAACTACCAAACTTTATTTACTAAAAAAGATTTAGAAGACTGGGCAAAAAAATTAAATGCTTGTAAGGTATTTGCTATAGATACTGAAACGGACTCTCTTGATACAGTTACTGCAAACCTGGTTGGAATATCTTTAAGTACTCAAGAAGAGTCTGGTTGTTATATCCCAATCAACCATGAATATGATGGCTGTCCAAAGCAAATAGATTTAAAAACAGTTATCAAAGTCTTGGGGACGGCTATTGAAAAAAATAAGCAGAAAGCTGTTGGTCAAAATCTTAAATTTGATATTCCAATACTTGCTAGACATGGGATTAATTTAGATGATTTTCATGCAGACACAATGCTTATGTCGTATGTTTTAAATAGCACTGCAACAAGGCATGGGATGGATAAGTTAGCTGAGTTTTATTTAAATTACACCACTGTAAAATATAAAGAAATTACAGGAACAGCATCAAAACAAATAAATTTTTCTGCTGTTCAAATTGATATCGCATCAAATTATGCCGCAGAAGATGCTGACATAACACTTAGACTATTTAATAAACTAAACGGGCTTCTTAAAGATAAGCCAACTCAATTAAAGCTACTTAAAGAAATTGAATACCCATTAGTCCATGTTCTTTCTAATATAGAGATGAATGGTGCAAAAGTTGATAAGAATAAGTTAGCTGATCACTCTGAAGAACTATCTAAAAAAATTGAAGATCTTTCAAAACAGGCTTTCAAAATTGCTGGAGAAGAATTTAATTTAGATTCTCCAAAACAATTACTTGTAGTCTTATATGAAAAATTAAAGTTACCCATCCTAAAGAAGACTCCTAAAGGACAGCCATCAACCAATGAAGAGACTCTCCAAAGGTTGGCTGAAGAATATGAAATACCAAAGGTAATTCTTCAATATAGAACTTTAGCAAAATTGAAGTCTACTTACACTGATAGTCTTATAAGAATTGAGAACCCTTCTACAAAAAGGATTCATACTTCTTTTCAACAGGCAGTTACCTCAACTGGAAGACTTTCTTCCACGGAGCCAAATTTACAAAATATTCCAATAAAAACTGCAGAAGGGAGAAGAATAAGAGAGGCATTTGTACCTGAAAAAGGGAATGTACTTATATCAGCTGATTATTCTCAGATAGAATTAAGAATAATGGCTCATTTATCAAAAGATAAAAACTTGACGCATGCTTTCAATAATAATCTAGATGTTCATTCTGCAACTGCAGCAGAAGTTTTCAGTGTGAGTCTAGATAACGTCACGCAGGAACACAGAAGAAGTGCAAAAGCTATTAACTTTGGATTGATGTATGGGATGTCAGCCTTTGGACTGACAAGACAGCTCGATATCCCAAGAGCTGAAGCACAAAAATATCTTGATACTTACTTTGAAAGATATACCGGCGTTAAGGATTATATGGAAAATATTAAAGCTAAAGCTAAAGAGGATATGTTTGTAGAAACAATAATGGGAAGAAGGCTTTACTTGAATGAAATAAATGCTGCAAATGGATTGCGGAGACAGGCTGCCGAAAGAGCAGCAATTAATGCTCCGCTTCAAGGCTCTGCAGCTGACATTATTAAAAAAGCAATGATAGATATTAATGGTTTCTTAAACAAGGAAATGCCAGAGGTTAAAATGATTATGCAGGTACATGATGAGCTCATATTTGAAACCCCAAAGAATATATCTGAAGAAGTTTTATTATTAATGAAGAATATGATGGAAGATGCTGTTAAGCTTGATATACCATTAATAGCAGAAGCTGCCATAGGAATAAATTGGAATGAAGCTCACTAATCAAATATCTTTGTTTTTTATATTTAGTATGACTGCCAATATTTTGGTAGGACAGGATGCATATTTTGGAGATCTTGCTCCTGGATATAACGAACCAGCTTTCCATAGTCCAAATAGGCCTTCAACTTATGAGCATCCAAGTGATGATGCTAATTTAGAACTTCATCGAGTTAATAAGAAAAATAAATCAAGTGGTTTTGAGAATTCTCAAAATATAATTACTAAGAAGCATTTCTCAAATATCTTTGACGCTGAATTATCAAGCTTTAAGAATTGTATTAAAAGCGAAGGCACAGCTGAAGAAAGTTATATCAATACTAATTGTAAAATTTCAAAAGCTCTCCAAGATGCAGCTTTTATTTTACAGGGTAAAAAAAATATACAGGCTATCGACTTATTAGATAACTTCACAAAATTTAAAAAAATTAAAAACTCCACACCAAGATATCCAAAAAATATGCTTGAGTTTGGAGAAACTGGTTACGTCATAGTCGAATATGACATTACTGAAAAGGGCAGAATTGCCAATGAAGAAATTGTAGAAGCATGGTGCGGCAATATCTCAAGTCCATTCACTGAATTTCAACCTTGCTCATTTTTTAATAGAGAATCTCTCACGTCAGTTATCAAGTTTAAATATAAGCCTGCAAAGTTTGAAAATAAGCCAGTTTATACAAAGGATGTAAAACATAAGTTTACGTTCAGCCTAAATCCAAAACTATCTAAGATGAAAGATAAAGTAGATCAAGCTTATGATGAGGTTCGAAACAAAATTATTGCTAAAGATTATGTCAATGCAGCCGCGATAGCTCAAAACTATATTGAATATGACAATATATTCTTATTTGAGAAAGCAAGAGCACATTATTTTAATGAGGAATACTTACAAGCATCAACTGCTCTTTTTAAATTTATAGAATTAACAAAAGATGAAAAATATCGCTACCCTGAAGAGGTCTTATTAAGCAGTCTTATAATATTGGTAGACTCATTATACTTTTCGGAAGACTTCAAAAAGATAATCAGTTTAGATAATAATGTATCCAATTACATAAAAGAAAAACCTCAATATAGAAGAAACTTAGCGATGACCAGTCTATATCTTGGAACTTCATATGTTAATACAGGGGATCTGCAGCAGGGGATGTATTACCTAGGTATAGCACGCAAATATGCACCATCAGATGCTCAGGTAAAATATATCGACAATGTAATAAACCAAACAGCTAATTATTTATAGAACCAGACCATTGTGTTGGAATGTAATTTAGCTCTTCTGCGCTGAGAATATTAATTCCATGAATTTTCCTAAGATCAGATATTCTCATATTTAGGTATTCATCAGGCATTTGGAATGGCCATTTTTTTTTCATTTTAAATGTTTTAAAGATGACCTTTCTTTTTATACCAGAGATATTCCAATAAAGTTTTAAAAATCCTCTTACTCCAAGCTCGTTAATGAGATGTTTTTGGATTTTCTTTATTTGTGGAAGTTTTGCATAGCCAAGAAGATACTTCCATTTAAAAGATGAGCCCCATAGAACCCAAGTATCTAGTATAGCCTCTTGATCAATTGATATATCGAGGCCAAAAATTATGTGAGTACAGTCATGGTCTCTTAATAGATTTCCTGACTGAAGATCATCTTCTAATATCTCTTTTGACTCGGGAAAAGAGTCGTAATAACACTCCAGTCCTTCTGATAAGGTTAGATCACAGTCTTGTTTTTGATATTTAAGCACCAGTAAATTCTAGTATTGCTCTTGAAAGCTTGTCAAACCCTACGATATCTTTTGATGAGACGGCAATGGCTTCAACCCCTTGCATTTGCCTATTTACTGCTGATATAGCCTTATGTTTTTGATTGTTAGATAGCTTATCACTTTTTGTTAAAACTGGAATAAAGGCAATATCCGAGTTATTGCATAGCTCAATCATATCTCTATCACTATCTTTTAATGGATGCCTTATGTCCATAAAAATGACTACAGCTTTCAAGGCTTTTCGTTTTGCAAAATACTCTTCCAACAAAGGAGCCCAATCTTTTCTCTTATGAAAGCTTGACTTAGCAAAGCCATATCCAGGAAGATCTACAAATTTTAAAGTTTCGTTTACTTTAAAGAAGTTTATTTCAGTGGTTCTTCCAGGCGTTTTGCTTATTCGTGCAAGCTTAGGGTTTTCTGTTAGAGCATTTAGTGCACTCGATTTGCCAGCATTTGATCTACCAGCCAATAAAATTTCATCACCCATGTCTTCTGGGAGATTCTTAAACTTAGTTACTCCAAGCATAAACTCAGATTCTTTAAAAAGGTTTTTCATTTAATAGTTTGTATCATACCAACCTATGTTTATAATACACATCACAATACACACTTAATAAGTATATGAAATCAATTTCGTTATTTTTTACATCTTTTTGTTTAGTATTTTCTTTACATGCAGCAGAAAGTGGAAATTCAGAGAATATGCCGCAAGGATTTATTTCAGGCGATGCATCTAACGGCTCAACTTTAGTAGATTCATGTACTGCTTGTCATGGAAGTGATGGCAATAGTATTAGCTCTGATTGGCCTAAATTAGCAGGACAAAATCAAAGATACCTCTATGAGCAATTAAAATATTTTAGAGATGGCGAAAGAAATAATGCCCTTATGATGGCTGTAATTCCATATTTAAATACCTTACAAGATGCTGATTTACTAGATATGGCAGCATTTTATGAGTCTAATGAGACCTCAAGAGGCCAAGCAAAAAACGATGAAGAGCTTTTAGAACTTGGAACTAGTTTATATAGATTTGGAAATATGAAAAAAGGCATACCTGCATGTACTGCATGTCACTCTGTTGATGGACAGGGTAACTATTTAGCAGGATTTCCAGGCGTAGCTGGCCAACAAGTTGGCTATCTGACTAGTACTCTCAAGGCGTATAGATCAAAAGAACGAAATGCTGGAGAGCAATCTCTTGTAATGCAATCCATAGCTCTAAATTTAAGCGATGGAGATATTGATGCTTTAGCTAATTACATGCACGGACTATATAAATAATATTAACTATGAAAAACATATATAAATTTTTTGCAATCGCTCTTATTTCAGTTTCTATTAACGCTGAATACAAATTGGGCAAAGACTATCGCTTAATTGATAATCCTATTCAAGTAAGAAAAGATGGAATAGTAGAAGTCACTGAGGCTTTTTGGTATGGATGTAATCATTGTTACAACTTTGAGCCATCTATTAATGCTTGGGAATCGAGACTTGATGCTGGAGTAAAATTTGAAAAAATGCCAATTACTTGGGGAAGTATCCATCAATTGCATGCTGCTCTTTTCTATACTATAGAATCCCTTAAGTTAGATCCATCCACGCACTCTGCTGTTTTTGTAACAATCCATAAAGAAGGTAATTTTCTTCAAAACCCAAAAGCCATTGAACAATTTTTAGCAAAGTTTGGTGTTGCACCTGAGGTAACAGCTCAATATTTAAATTCTTTTGGAGTAAAACAAAAAGTTAACAGAAGTATTAAATACGGCAAGCAAGTCAAAGTTACTGGAGTCCCAATGATGATTGTAGACGGGACTTATATAATTGAATCGAAAGGATCATTCGGAGATATGCTTAAAGTGGTTGATCATGTCATAGATCTTCAAAGACCAAACTCATAGGAATTTAAATGAAAAATAAAAGTTATCTACTAATTTTGCCACTATGTGCAATATTTCTTTTTAATGGTAAAAAATATGATGATTCAGTAATTGAAAGAATTCATCTCAATGTAAACATATGCGTTGAAGGTCAGGACTGCGGTGCTGTTTTAGCAGAAGCGAGTGCTGATGCAGGAGGATCTTCAACAGTATCAAAACTCTATGCTAGCTGTATTGCATGTCATGGAGCCAAGGGAGAGGGTGGAATTGGCCCATCATTTAAGGGTAGAAAGAGTGATTATATTTCAACAGCATTAGTTCAATATAAAAATAAAGAAGAAAGAGGAGCTCAAAGTGCACTAATGTATGCTCAGGCTGCAGCACTATCGGATAAAGAAATAAAAGACCTCTCGGAATATATTACTACTTTATAGATTCTTCTAATAAAATAATTCTTTTTTCTAGTCTATCGGCAATATTTTTTAAGGCTTCATATTTGGATCTGCTGACATAGCCACTTCGCTCTATTAGGCCATCAAAATCTTTAGATAAATTGCCTGCCAAAGAATTTATTACTTCAACTGGCAAGACGTCTCCAATTGCTCCGATCTCTTTTTTTATGATATTCATTACAGCATCTCTTAGCTCGTTATCTTTCATTAAGTTCCTCAATCAGTTTTATACAGTCCTTCCAATAAGCAAACTCATCCGGCTTACCAAAAGACTGTTCCCATTCTTTATTTCTATTATTAAACCAAACCGCTTTCATTCCCAGTTCATGGGCTCCAAATACATCATTAACTTGATGATCGCCAATATGAATTATTTCTTGAAAAGAAATGTCGTTATATTTATTTTTAGCTGATACAAAGTGCGGCTTATTTGGTTTATTATCTTTGACATCAAAAGAGCTCAGAGAAAAGTCAAAATATTTCCCAATTTTATACTTAAAAATATCTGCATTACCATTTGTAAGAATTCCAAGATGATAATTCTTAGATAGATCTTTAATAGCATCATAAACACCATCGTAAAAAACTACTTGATGTCTTTTTTCTAAAAACATCGAATAGGCAGTATTAATTATTTCATTTCTTTCTGCTTCGTCAGAAATGATATCCTTTAATTTTTGTTTATAAATTTCTTTTCTAAGCAGACCTATGTCCCACTCTAAAGAAGGCATGGTTTTGATGAGATCTTCTCTTATGCCCATGAAATCGCTCATAGACCCCCACTCTATATTTCCTACCTTTTGTCTAAGCCATTCCCTAGTATCTCTTTCAGCCTTGATGATTACTGGGGCAATATCCCAAAAAGTATCATCAAGATCAAATGTAATTAATTTATATTTCATTTCTTTGCTCTTGGGTGGGCTTTGTCATATATCTTAACTAAATATTGATAATCTAACTTAGTATAAATTTGTGTAGTAGACAGTGAACTATGTCCTAGTAGCTCTTGGATTGTTCTGAGATCCCCACTTGATTCAAGCATATGTGTTGCAAAACTATGCCTTAGCATATGGGGGTGAACTGGAGGCAGCCCTTGTTTTAATGCCATTCTTTTTAGTCTTAATTGGATGCTCCTTACAGAAAGCCTTGATCCTTTTAAATTTATAAATAATGCTGTTGATTCTTCAGAATATTTTTGCCTTTCTTTGATCCAATTTTGAATTGCGCTAATAGCATATCTTCCTAGTGGAACAATTCTAGTCTTAGAGCCTTTGCCCAAAACCCTTAAGAAAGACATCTCTTCTTCGAAATCATCTATATCAATATTTGCAGTTTCTGAAACTCTTAATCCAGATGAATACATTAGCTCAACAATAGCCAAGTCTCTAATCTCTAGAGCATCTTCAGGCTTTATGCTCAAAAGTTGCTCTACATCTTCTGGTGACAAAACATCAGGCAGATGCTGAGCAGTCTTTGGTGCTTTCACAAGCTCAAAGGGCGAAGATTCAATTATAGAATTCTTTTTCAAAAATTTAAAAAAACCTTTTGCTGACGACAAATGCCTTTGGATGCTTCTTGGATTATTGTTTGCAGAAAAAAGGTTGCCGATCCAGCCAGTACATATATCATCCGTTATTTCATTATATAAGGTGATTTCTAATGATTTTAGGTAGGTAGATAACTTTAACAAATCTCTCTTATAGGAGTTTGCGGTATTTGGCGAAAGATTTTTAACTTGAAAGATATATTCTATATATTGAGCTATGTCCTTAGTAATAAAATATTCTTTAGACATTCATGTCTTCTGAAGCAAATCTTTTTTCTAAAATATCTCTTATGTACTCTATAAAAGTAGTATCTTCATCACCCAAATACTTGGTTCTGTCATAGCTACCAAGCATTAGGAGGCCAATATCTTTGCCATTGATGATTACTGCAATTGCCATAGATTGAACTTCATTGTCATTAAACAATAGATTCATTTTTTCTTGCGAAAAAGATCCACAGTGTATTGAGCCTTTATGAAAAGACATTCCTGTTTTCTTTTCTAGTTCATTTATTTCTGAATTATCATGAAGGCGCAAAATACAGTTATCCACATTAAATTGCTTATGAAAATTCTCTTGAACTTTATTGATAATTTCTTCACTAGAAGACGCTCCCAAAATACTTAAAGTAAGATCTTTTGATTTATTAAAGAGATCTTCATTTATTGAAGCTGTCTTTACAAAAGAAGACAACAACTCCATTAAATCTTTTTGTTCATCTCTAAGTTTTAGAATCTGCCTTTCAAGAAGAGAGGATGCTGAGCTCGAGGAATGTTTAAATTTAAGTTCGCTTACAAGAGACTCTCTAGATTCAAAAAAATCTAAATTATCTAATAAAAATATCTCTACTTCTTTAGCATCTATCTTTTTACCCATCAAAACTCCCAGAATATATAAATTTAGTTGGCCCAGACATCAAAATACTTCCTTCAATTCTTTTAAATTGAAGTCTGCCACCAGAGGATTTAATTGTAACCTTTTTAATTTTATCTTTAAGACATAGGCAAGCAACCGAAAAAGATGCTGACCCACAGGATAGAGTTTCACCAACACCATTTTCATATGTTCTTATATTGAAATTATTTTTATCTTTTGAGTATATCGAGACATTAATTCCAATTGGTTTTATGTGAAGAGCTAATTTATTATAAAGATCATTTAAATCAAATTTAGCTACACTTTTTTTTGGGATACAAAGATGTAAATTGCCAGAGTCAACAAGATTGAAAGGGGTTTTGATAATTTTTTTTATTTTAGTTTCTAAGCTAGAATCCGAAAAAGATTTAGCTTCATCTAAAATAACCTCAACATTATTTTTAATAGGATTGCATCTAATATCCATTGTTTTAGTTTGAAAAGTTAACGGGCCATTTGGTGCAAACTTTTGATCCCATATATACGATGCAGCACATCTGATGCCATTTAGGCACATATTGGCTTGGCCGCCATCAGCGTTATAGAATTTTATATAAAAATCTTTATTATCTTTTGTAGGTACTCCGATATGTATCATTTGGTCAAATCCAATGCCTAAATTTCTATCACCAAGCTTACTAATTAGTGATTTAGTTGGTTTAAATTCTTGTTCTAGTGAATTTACCATTACGAAATCATTCCCATTCCCATGCATTTTAGTAAATTTAATCATTAACACTTAGTTCCATTTTTAAAATATCGTCTAATGATTCTCTTTTTCTTATTAGAAGAGCTTTGTCTGCATCCACAAGAACTTCGCAGGCCCTTGGTCTTGAATTATAGTTTGAAGACATAACAAAGCCGTAAGCCCCTGCAGTTCTTACTGCTAAAATATCATCTTCTTTAGCATTTATTTTTATATTTTTACCAAGAAAATCAGAAGACTCACATATGGGCCCAACTACATTCATATTTTTTTTATCATGGCCATTGTCATTTTCATGAATGTTCCAAATTTCGTGTCTTGCTTCATATAGAGATGGTCTTAGAAGATCATTCATTGCAGCATCAACGATCAAAAATTCATCTTTTACATATTCAACCTTTGTTAAAAGTACTCCAGCATTTGCTGATATGCTCCTCCCAGGTTCCAGTATTAACCTTTCTCTTCTACCTTTAAATTCATCATTTAAACAAGTAATTAATTCTTCAGGATTGGGGTGGTTATTGCTATCATATGAAACACCTAAGCCTCCACCTAAATCTAAGAAATCAAGAGAAATACCTATCTCAGAAATTTGATCAGCAAGCTCAAAAGTTTTTTGAGCTGTTTCCTTGAAACTATCAAGATTGGTAATTTGAGATCCAATATGGCATGCAAGCCCAATCATATGAGTATGCGGGGAGCTAAAAATGTATTTACTAAGACTTAAAATATCTTCAACGGAAGATATGCCAAACTTATCACCCTTCCTACCAGTTGTTATGTAATCATGTCCTCCTGAATCTATATCGGGATTAAATCTAATAGATACCGGAGCAACCATTTTAAGTTGTTGTGCAATAGCTTCAATTCGATATAGTTCTGATACCGACTCAACATTAAAAGACAATATTCCATTTAAAATACCTTGCTCAATTTCATCAGATGATTTACCAACTCCTGAGAATATTATTGTTTTTGGGTCCGCTCCAACAGATAAAGCTCTATACATCTCTCCACCAGAAACCACATCGAAACCACAGCCGATATCTTTTAAAATTTTTAGAACTGAAATATTGCTTAGTGATTTAACTGAAAAACAAGCTAAGTTATTTGTGCCTTTAAAAGAATCAACATATTTCAATGCATTGTTTTGAAGTGCATTTTTTGAATAAACATAGCAAGGAGTACCAAAGTCTTCAGCTACATCTGATAGCGGGACGTCATCACAAAATAATTTATTTTGTTTGTATTCGAATGCATCCATTAAAGAATCTCCAGCCCTTTCGATTCAACTAGAGGTCCTTTAACTCCGCAAGACGATATTGCTAATATTAAAAATAGACTTAATGTAATTTTGAAAAAGTTCATAGTGCGTATTATGGGCAATTATGCCCATAATTGCACAGTGTTAGATTAATATTTGTAGCTTTCTTCTTTAAATGGGCCTTCTTGAGGCACATTAATATAATCAGCTTGATCTTGAGTAAGTTTAGTTATAACCCCTCCAAAACCTGCAACCATTAAAGCTGCCACTTCCTCATCAAGTTTTTTAGGAAGAACTTCAACAGTTATCATCTCTGCTTTTGTATCTGCATCATTTATATTTGCAAAACCCTGCTTATATAAATGTATTTGTGCTAAGACCTGATTAGCAAATGAACCATCCATGATTCTGCTTGGGTGTCCTGTTGCATTTCCTAAATTAACTAATCTACCTTCGGCTAAAAGAATAAGATAGTTTTTGCTGGTTTGGTCTGGTGTTCCATCAGGCTTAGTATCTCTAAATATTCTGTGAACCTGAGGTTTAATCTCATCCCAATAGTAGTTGTCTCTCATAAACGCAGTATCAATCTCATTATCAAAATGACCAATATTACAAACAACAGCTGTATTTTTTAAAGTAGCTAACATTGCAGAGTCACAAACATTAACATTACCTGTTGTAGTAACAATTAAATCAGTATTGCCCATTACTTCCATGTTGATATCTGCTTCATTTCTTGAAACAGCACCATCTTTATAACAGGACACAACTGAAAAACCATCCATACAAGCTTGCATAGCACATATAGGATCTGATTCGACAACACTTACGATCATTCCTTCTTGAGCTAGACTGGCTGCTGAACCTTTGCCAACGTCGCCATAACCAATCACTAAACCTCTTTTGCCCATAAGCAACATGTCAGTCCCTCTTTTTAGAGCATCATTAAGACTATGCCTACAGCCGTATTTATTATCATTTTTTGCCTTAGTAACCGAATCATTAACGTTAATTGCTGGAACTTTGAGCTCACCTTTTTCGAGCATCTCCTTTAACCTATGAACTCCAGTGGTTGTCTCTTCTGAAACGCCATGAATAGTTTCTAGCATATCTGGAAATTTTTCATGCACCATTGCAGTTAAGTCACTGCCATCATCAAGAATCATATTTGCATCCCAAGGAGCTCCATCTTTAAGAATTGTTTGCTCAATGCACCATTCAAACTCCTCATCTGTTTCACCCTTCCATGCAAATGTTGGAACACCTCTAGCTGCCATAGCCGCCGCAGCATGATCTTGAGTTGAAAAAATATTACATGATGACCATCTTAATTCAGCACCAAGGTCAATAAGAGTTTCCATCAAGACAGCTGTTTGAATTGTCATATGAATACAACCCATAATTTTTGCTCCAGCGAGTGGTTGCTCGTCTCTATATTTATCTCTCAATGCCATTAAAGCTGGCATTTCATTTTCAGCAAGAGAGATTTCTCTTCTACCAAACTCAGCTAAGTTAATATCAGCTACTTTATAATCGTTATCCATTTTTATTTATCCTTTTTAAATTTTATTGTGAAATATCTGAAGCTCTGTCTGTTCTTTCCCATGAAAGATCAATATCAGTTCTTCCAAAATGCCCATATGCTGCAGTCGGTTGATATATTGGCCTTTTTAAATCAAGCATATTGATTAAGCTTTTTGGCCTTAAATCAAATTCTTCTTCAACTATTTTAACTATTGCATCTTTTGATATTTTTTCGCTGTTAAAAGTCTCAACATGAATTGATGTAGGTTCTGCAACACCAATAGCATAGGACACTTGTATTTCACAATAATCTGCTAAACCTGCTGCAACAATATTTTTGGCTACATAGCGAGAAGCATAAGCTGCAGACCTATCTACCTTAGAAGGGTCTTTGCCTGAGAAGGCGCCACCGCCATGTCTGGCCATACCTCCATAAGTATCAACAATGATCTTTCTTCCTGTTAACCCACAATCACCAACAGGACCACCAATAACAAACTTGCCGGTAGGATTGATATAAATATTTGTAGAATCTAAAAGCCATTCTTCAGGTACAACAGGCTTTATGATTTTTTCCATCACCTCATTTTTGATTTCTTCTTGGCTGACATCTTCATCATGCTGAGTAGATAGAACAACTGCAGATAAACCCTCAATAGTTTTACCATCATCAGAATATATTACACTTACTTGGCTTTTCGCATCCGGCCTTAGCCATTTGATTTCTCCACACTTCATCACGTCAGCTTGTTTCTTAACAAGTCTATGAGATAAGTCGATTGGCAAAGGCATTAAAGAGTCTGTCTCTTTACATGCATATCCAAACATTAAGCCTTGATCTCCAGCTCCTTGTTCTAAGTTTTCACCCTCACCTTCTGTGACCCCCTGAGAAATATCAGGCGACTGCTCAAACACAAGATTAGTAAACTCGCATGTATCGCCATTGAAACCATACTCATCAGAATTATATCCAATATCATTAATAGTCTTTCTTACAACAGGTTCAAGGTCTGGGCTGGCTGTAGATGTTATTTCCCCAGCTATAAAAACCATATTATTTTTTATCATTGTTTCGCAAGCAACTCTGCTATTAGGGTCTTCTGCTAAGTATGCATCGAGAACTGCATCTGAGACCTGATCACAAACTTTATCTGGATGTCCTCCTGATACGGATTCGGAAGTAAAAATATAACTCATTTATTTCTCCAATTGATTATAAAGACGTGAAATAAAGAATTTTTTAGCAATTGTTTGATGCAAAAAATTTAAAAATCACAAGTGTGTGTATTTTATAACAATATGCCAAAGTTTTGCTATGAATTCTCAAATATAAACACTATTATTGAATTTTAAATCTTAAAAAATTACATGAATAACTCAGAATCTACTAACGCCCTTAGATTTTTATCAATTGATGCTGTACAAAAAGCCAATTCTGGGCATCCAGGTATGCCAATGGGAATGGCAGAAATTGCTACAGCATTATGGAAGAATCATCTCAACCATAACCCTTCTAATCCTAAATGGTTTAATAGAGATAGGTTTGTTTTATCAAATGGGCATGGTTCCATGCTTTTGTATAGTTTATTGCATTTAACTGGATACAAGATATCAATTGAGGACTTAAAAGACTTCCGTGTTTTTAAGTCGAAGACACCAGGGCATCCAGAATATGACCTAGATTACGGAATAGAAACCACCACTGGTCCCTTAGGTCAAGGCATAGCTAACGCTGTAGGAATGGCTATAGCGGAGAAAATTCTTTCAGCAGAATTTAATAAAGATGATTGCAAACCTATAGATCATTTTACTTATGCTTTTTTAGGAGATGGCTGTCTGATGGAAGGCATATCTCATGAGGCATGTTCATTTGCTGGAACTCATAATCTAGGTAAATTAATTTGTTTCTATGATCAAAATGGTATTTCTATTGATGGTGAAATAGATAACTGGTTTACAGATGATACGGTAAAGAGATTTGATAGCTACGGTTGGCAAACTATCTCTGTTGATGGACATAGCATTGATGAGATAAATAATGCTATTGAATTAGCTAAGAATGTTTCAGAAAAACCAACTATGATTTTTTGCAAGACTACAATTGGGTTTGGTTCTCCTAACAAATCAGGAACTTCAGATGCTCATGGCGCTCCTTTGGGTGATGAAGAGATTGCCAAAACAAGAGAGGCTTTGGACTGGAATCATGCACCTTTTAATATTCCAGATTCGATTTATGATTTTTGGAATGCAGCTGAAGAAGGCGGTTCTAAAAATGCAGACTGGGATGGTCTTATGGATTCTTATAAAGAAAAATATGCCGAAGAGCATGATGAACTAATAAGACGTATCTCATCAGAGCTGCCTAATGATTTCGAAAAGCAATATAGTAGTTTTCTTACCGAATGTAATGAAAATAATTCCCCAATGGCAACCAGAAAGTCCTCTCAAGTGTGTTTAGATTTCTTTGTTAAAGAGCTTCCGGAGTTAGTTGGTGGTTCTGCAGACTTAACACCATCAAATAATACATTTTCTAAATCAAGCACAACATTTTCAAATGAAAATCCGTCTGGGAATCATATTAACTATGGTGTAAGAGAGTTTGGTATGTCTGCAATTATGAATGGAATGGTGTTACATGGAGGCATTAAACCCTATGGAGCAACCTTTCTGGTCTTTACTGATTATGCCAGAAATGCTGTGAGGCTTTCTGCTCTTATGGGGCTACCAAATATTTTTGTTTACACTCATGACTCTATTGCTCTTGGTGAAGATGGGCCAACCCACCAGCCAATAGAACATCTAGTTACTTTACGTGCGACCCCCAATTTAAATAATTGGAGACCTGCAGATTTGGTAGAAACTTCAGTTGCATGGAAACATGCAGTTACTTCTTCTAGTACGCCAACCTGTTTAATATTCAGTAGACAAAATACATCACCTATATCAAGGTCATCAAATCAGGTAAACAACATTAGCAATGGGGGGTATTTGCTAAAAGAAAATAGTGAAGCTCAATTAACCTTGGTTGGTTCTGGTAGCGAAGTTCAACTTATTTTAGATGCTGCTGATATGCTTAATAAAGAGGGTATTCATGTCAATGTGGTTTCAATGCCATGCTTAGATATTTTTCTAGAAAGCGATAATAGTTATCAATCTTCTGTTATTAGGAGCGATCTTCCTATCTTAGCAGTAGAACTTGGGCATCCTAACTCATGGTATAGGCTCCTAAATAAGAATGATAAGGTTTTAGGCATTGATAGTTTTGGAGAATCAGCTCCAGCAAAGGTTTTACTAGATCATTTTGGATTTACAGTGCCAAATGTTACCAAAATGGCGAAATCATTATTAGATGCATAAGCTATCAGATTTTAATATTGAAAATAAAAATCTTACTATAAGGGTAGATATGAATGTGCCCATTAAAGATGGCATGGTTGTAGATCAAACAAGAATCAACGCATGCATACCTACAATAGAGTTAGCTCTAAAAAAAAATGCAAATATTCTTCTTGTTAGCCACCTTGGAAGACCTGAAGAAGGCAAGCATGACAGCTCCTTATCATTAATACCTGTAGCAAAATGTATATCTGAAATATTTCAAGTTCCAGTTGATGTCATAAATAGTTTAGATGACATATCCATATTTAATGGATCTTCTTCAATTCAGATTCTTGAAAATATTAGGTTCTTTGATGGAGAAATGGGTAACAAAGATTCTCTAGGAAAATCTCTTGCAAACATTGGAGACATTTATGTTTTTGATGCATTTGGAACATCCCATAGAGAACAAGCTTCTACGCACTCAGCAATAATTAATTCTAAGGCTTCATGCGCAGGACTTTTGTTAGAAAAAGAAATAAGTGCTTTAACCAAGGCATTAAAAAATGCAGAAAGCCCTTTTGTAGCCGTTATAGGTGGAGCAAAAGTGTCAACAAAATTAGAGCTTATTAAGAATATAAATCTTAAAGCAGACAGTATTATTGTTGGAGGTGGAATTGCAAATACTTTTATTAGAGCATCAGGGTATGAGATTGGAAAATCTTTATATGAGGAATCAATGCTTGATATAGCTAGCGAGATTTTAGAAGGAAATAAAATAATGCTTCCAGAAAAGGTTATTACATCTTCAACTTTTGAAGGAGAGAATATTCAAGAAAAAATGCTTAGTGATATTTGTGAAGATGAAATGATACTTGATCAATCTTTAACAGCTGCCATGAAAGAAACTTTAATTAATTCAAAAACCATTTTATGGAATGGTCCTTTAGGGGTGTTTGAAAATGAGAGTTTTTCAAAAGGGACAAAGGACTTATCTAAGACTATTGCTGGTTGCGATTCCTTCTCTCTTGCAGGCGGAGGTGAAACTCTAACCGCAATAAATAATTTCATTAATAAAGATGATGTATCATATTGCTCTACAGGTGGAGGGGCTTTCTTAGAGTTTATGGAAGGCAAAGAGCTTCCATCTATAGCGGCACTGAAGGCTAAAAATTAGAAAAAGGAGAATGTATGTCAATAAATAATATAGAAGAAGTGGCTTCTTACATCGTTTCAGAAGGCAAAGGAATACTTGCAGCTGACGAAAGTAATCCAACATGTGGAAAAAGATTTGATTCCATAGGAGTTGAATCAACAGAAGATAATAGAAGAGATTACAGAGAGATGCTTTTTAGATCTGCGGGGATGGAGGGCAACATTGGCGGGGTAATCTTGTTCGATGAAACTATCAGACAAAAAGCAAAAGATGGTACCTTGTTAGTAGATATAATAAATAATCAAGGAGCTCTACCTGGAATCAAGGTAGACAAGGGTCTTCAGTCAATAGGCGATTCAGAAGAGACCGTAACTGTTGGTCTAGATGGCTTAGATGAAAGGCTGAAAGAATATGCAGCCATGGGAGCAAAATTTACTAAATGGAGGGCTGTAATAAAAATAGGCGATGGCATGCCAACCGACCAATGTATTGACTCTAATATGAAGGCTTTAGCTGATTATGCCAAACTTGTTCAAGATAACGGAATGGTTCCTATAGTAGAGCCAGAGGTTTTGATGGATGGTTCGCATTCTATTGAGGACTGCTATGATGCTACTGATAGATCTCTCAAATCTTTATTTGCTCATTTAGAAGCAAACAGTGTGAATATTAGAGCGACTCTCCTTAAGCCGAACATGGTTTTGTCTGGAAGCATCTCAACCACTCAGGCTAATATTCAAGAGGTTGCTCAAAGAACCTTAGATTGCCTAAAGGCCAATGTTCCTTCAGAGCTCCCTGGTATAACTTTTCTTTCAGGTGGACAATCTGATATAGACGCCACAGCTCATTTGGATGCTATGAATAAGATAGGAGGCTTTCCATGGAAGCTTAGCTTTTCATATGGTAGAGCCTTGCAAGCACCTGCCTTAAAGGCATGGGGCGGCAAGCCTGAAAATGCTTTTATATCTCAAGATGCCCTTTCTCATAGAGCCAAGATGAATAAATTTGCATCTTTGGGTGAATGGGATGATGGAATGGAAGAAGATTAATGACTATTCAGAATATTTCCGTTTTTTGCGGGGCGCATCTAGGGAATAATCCAATTTATGCATCAGAGGCTAAAAAAGTTGCTGAAGTAATAGCAAACAAAGGTATTAATGTTGTTTTTGGAGGAGGAGACGTGGGTTTAATGGGAGTTGTTTCCCACACGGCTGTAGATAAGGGTACTGGCGTTTTAGGAATATCGCTAAGATCTCTCTTCGAACTAGAGTTAACGAATCCAAGAATCGAAGAAGTAGTGGTTGCTGAAACCCTATTAGAAAGAAAAGATATTTTTATGCAAAGGTCAGATGCTTTTATAGTTCTTCCTGGAGGGGTTGGTTCATTAGATGAGCTTGCTGAGGTTATGGCCAGCAATCAATTGGGCATCATTAATAAGCCAATTGGCATTTTAAATACAAATGGTTATTACAATGATTTATTGTCATGGATGAAGAAGGCAGTCGAGGAAGGATTCATTTCAGAGGCTAATTTTAAGGAATTAATAATTACCGAATCTTGTGATGAGCTTATTGACAGAATTATTTCTGAAGAAAGACCTGCTGATGATGATTGGACTAATAGGCTGGGCCTATAATTCCTTTCTTTAGTTTTTTTTTAAAAAGATTATTCTAGGTATATGTCTTTTGAAGAAGCTAGAGTAATTTGTGTTGTTTATCTTTCAGTAATAGTTCCTGTCATAGTATTTTTTAGAAATAAATCTAATCTCCCATCATGGACCTTGCCCATTTACATAATATCTTTTTTGGCTTGTGCAATTGGATGGGAGCTTTGGTTTACTTATGGTTGGGTAGATGGGATTGCTGTTGATTTAAGGCGTTCTGATGCTCTCAATAATTGGTTACCAAGAGATATAAATTGGATGATGAATTCTCTAGGAGACGCTGGAGCAGTTCTTTTGGGCGGATTTTGGTTAATGTGGGTAGCTTCTAATAAAAATCAAAAAATTTTCTCTAAATGGGATTGGAGAGCATTCATCATTTTAATGCTTTGGTGCATTGGACAAAATATTTTAGTAGAAATGTTCCTTTATCATGATCAGTTAGCTGAAGGTAAGCCACTCTCTTGGGCTCCTCTTTCTCCATTAGGACCATACTTTAATCCAGTGCTTCTGGAATTTAATAATCGAACACTAATGTTGCAATCCCAAATACCCTGGTTGTTATTGCCTGCTCTAATCTATAGGACAGTTATTCAAATTAATAACAGTCATTCTAAAAAAATTAATTCCGACTAACTAGAATTTTCTCATCTGAGAAACGATATAACATATTTCTGTAGACACATATGTCGGTTATATTGTCAGGCGTATTCTTTGGTACGCAACGATAATTAGTTGAAGCTCTAACACTATCTTTAATTGGGAGAACTTTGTGCCAGAGGCGACCATGTAAAAGAAGTAGAGAGCCTTTTTTAGGTGCTATAGTAATTTCGGTACCAATATTTTTTCCTGCGGTGTCTGAGGGTATCATCCCTTTTTTATGAGAACCTCCTATAACAACAATCTCGCCACCTGTTGAACTATCAATATTCATTGTATAGATGAGTCTATTAAGATTAAAAGTTTTTTCATCCTCTGCATTACAATCTTGATGCCAGGCCTGCCCATTAGATAATCTATTGCTAAACATAACCATGCTATATAGGGATCTCCAGCCTTCACCCAGAATACTTCCAGTAAGATTTTTTAGATGGGTATCATCCTCAACAATATTAAATATCTGTTCGCCATCAAGCTGTGGAAACCAGGGAATGACATCAGTATCTGATTTCTCAATGAAAGATTCATTATGTTTGTGTTCAGAATTTAACGCAAAATAATTTAATATCTTTTCTTGATAGGCATCCATTAGGTTTTCAGAAAAAAAACTTTCTATATAAATGTAACCATTTTTATCAAATTCTTTAGACAACTGATTAAGATTCATTACGACTTATCACGAGATATTAATAAACCAAGCTCAAAAAGTATCCACATAGGAATGGCTAAAAAAAGCTGTGAAAAAATATCTGGAGGAGTTAATAGCATTCCCATAACAAAGAATAGAATTACTAAGTAAGGCCTTGAATTTACCAATGCATCTTTTTTCATAATACCTGATTTAATCAACAAGAAGGTCGCAATTGGGATTTCAAATGCAATACCAAAAGCAAAGACAAGCTTAATAACAAAGTTTAAATACTGACTAATATCTGTCATGACTTGAATAGAATTCGGTGCAGAAGCAATAAAAAATTTAAAAATAATTGGGCATACAATAAAGTATGCAAAGGCAACTCCAGCAGCGAAGAGTATTGATGTTGATGCCATCAAAGGCGCAATAAAAGTTTTTTCATTTTTATATAAGCCTGGGGACATAAACATCCAAACTTCATAAAATAAATAAGGCATAGTCACTAAGAGCGCAACAAACAAGACTAACTTAATTGGAGCCATAAACGGAGAAGTTACTTGAGTTGCAATCATAGAACTTCCTTCAGGGAGAATGTTTAGCAATGGTGATGCCACAAAGCTATATATTTCTGATGCAAAAGGAATGCCTGCAATGGACAAGATACCAAGACAAATAATTACTCTAATAAGTCTTGAACGAAGCTCAATTAAGTGACTTGAAATTGATTCGTTACTCATTTTTCTCTGATTTTTCAAAAAGATCTAACTCTTCCATTCTCATTTCATTGAACACATCTTTCTTAATTTCTTCAGTACCAATGTCACTCTCTAGATCGTTTTTAAAACTTGCGATTTGCTTTTGAATTTTTTTATAAAACTTTAAACAAAATTTTATTAATTCTGGTAATTTCTTCGGACCAATTACAAGTAAACCTAAAATAAGGATTAACGCAATTTCTAAAAAGCCAATTTGAAACAATTTTTAGTCGTCTTTTTCTTCTTCTTTAACAGCTTTTTTAAAACCTTTAAGACTAGCCCCAAGATCTGAGCCTAAAGATTTTAACTTACCGCTTCCGAATACTAGAACAACAACAACTAAAATTATTAGAAGTTGCCAAATACTTATACCGCCAAAGCCCATATGAATCTCCTATGTGATTATTATTAAAGCACCACATACAACTATTATACCAATTCCAATGAGTCTTATGATGTATTTCTCTTTTTGCAATTGAATTTCCATCTGATGAATTTTCTTATCATAAGACTGCTTATTTTTTGAATAACCTCTTAATTCATCCAAAGCCTCATATAAAAAACCAGGCATTTCAGTGACCTTTAGAAGAATATCTTCCTTATTATTCACAATAAAATCTTTAAGCTTCAATGGACTAAATTGTTCCTTCAGCCAATTATCTAGATATGGCTCAGCAATTGCCCAAAAATCTAAATCTGGATAAATCTGCCTACCCATTCCTTCGATGTGGATCAAAGTCTTTTGAAGAAGTACAAGAGAGGGCTGGATAGACAGCCCAAATGGTCTAGTGCTTTGGAAGAGGTATAAAAGAAGCTTACCGAACTCAATTTCTGACAGGGGTTTTTCAAAAATTGGCTCGCAGCATGCACGAAGTGTATTTTCAAGATCTATAATATTAGAATTTGGATCTACCCACTCAGAGTTGATAAAAAGTTGAGCTAGAGATTTGTAATTTTGTTTTAAGACTGACTGTAACATCCTTGCAAGGACATACCTCTCATCATTTGAGAGCGAGCCAGTGATTGCACAATCAATCGCAATATAGCCAGGTTTTTCAGGATGTTCCTTTGATACAAATATATTTCCTGGATGCATGTCTGCATGAAAGAAATTATCTCTAAAGACTTGGTTTAAGAATATCATTACCCCATTCTCGGCAAGCCTTTTTTTATTAATACCATGTTCCTCTATCTGCTTTATATCTGTGCAAGGTATGCCATCTATTTTCTCAAGCACCATAACCTTAGAGGTTGTCATATCCCAAAAAACTTCTGGAATATATAGCTCCTCAGCTTCAAAAAAGTTTTTTCTGGTTAAATTTGTATTCGCTGCTTCCAATTTCAGATCAAGCTCTCTTAAGATAGTTTTTTCATAATCTCTTACAACCTCAAGAGGTCTAAGTCTTTGGCTTTCGGAATATGCATAGGTTAAGAATTTTGCTGCTGCTTTCATGAGCCTGAGATTCCTTTTAACCTTTTTTTCAATACCTGGCCTTAGAGTTTTTATTACAACCTCTTTACCATTTTTTAACTTTGCAGAATGTACCTGTGCTAAAGATGCAGCAGCAAGAGGGGTCTCATCAAAATCATCGAATAAGTTTGCTATGCTATCCCCAAGCTCTTTTTCAACAATCTGTTTATAAACATTAACGTCGAAAGGCATGCAATCATCAGTCAGGCTTTGTAATTCTTTTGCCATGCTTTCATCTAAAATATCAGTTCTAGTTGATAACAGCTGCCCAAATTTAATAAAGATTGGACCCAGAGACTCTAAGTATTTAACTAGTTTTTGGCCATTAAGGTTTCTATAAATACCATGCTTTAAGCCAAGGGATGACATCCTCAATCCTTCATAAATTAATATAAATATATTCATAAGTTAATTCTAGCCTCAAGCCTATCCATTCGTATTGTCAGTTCTCTAAATCTTGAATAAATATTTTTTTCATTTAAATTATCTTTAAAGCCAAAGCCTGAAGCAAATTGGCTAGTAAGATGAACTAATATGGCTGGGATATTCCCAAAATATTTATCTAAAAGATATAAAAAATCTATGTCGGCTTTTTGAAGAGTATTTGCTAGCACCATTGCTAATTCTTGGTCACCAATAAAAATATTACGATCAATTTTTTTTGTAATCATCATTTTCAAGATTTCATTTACAGAAGTGATGATTTCAAAATCAACCTTTAAAATAGGGCTAAAAGATATAGATCGTATTTCTTTATCAATAGATACATATATATTTTTATGACCTTTTAGGCTTACCTTGAATGCTACTGGATAAATATTAAAAAGGGTATTTTTTATATTAGGAGTTGCGTCTTCAAGATCTCTTAAAAGTTTTTGAAAATTGTCTTGATAATCATTTTTCATATGCAACATGAATTGAGACAATTCCATTAACAAGATTATAAAATTTACATTCATTAAACCCAGCATCCAAGATCATCGTTTTCAATGACTCTTGGTCGGGGTGCATCCTAATTGATTCGGCAAGGTACTGGTAGCTTTCAGAGTCATTAGCAAGAATAGATCCTAGCTTAGGTAGGATATTAAATGAATACCAATCATATATTTTTGAGAACAATGGATTTATGGGTTTAGAGAATTCAAGCACCAGTAATTTGCCTCCTCTTTTAAGACATCTCTTCATTTCTTCTAATCCAGCCTCTTTATTTGTAAAATTTCTTAAACCAAAGCCTATGGTAATAATATCAAATGAAGAATCCTCAAACGGAATAGTTTCCCCACTTAGTTGACAAAAATGACAGTTTGAAGAAAAGTTTTCATCAACAGCCCTATTCCTTCCTTCAGAAAGCATATCCATATTTATATCTGTCATATAGATTTCTGTCTCTGGGTATTCTTTTGAAATAATTTTTGCAATATCTCCAGTTCCACTTGCTATATCAAGTACTTTGTCTTTTTGAGAAATCCCTGCAAGCTCAACAAGAATTTTCTTCCACACTCTATGCAGCCCTAAAGACATAGCATCATTCATAATGTCATAGCTTTCTGCAACTGAAGAAAAGACGCCACCTACGTGAGCACTTTTGTCTTGCTCATCAACCTCTTTGAATCCAAAATGAGTCTTTTTAGTCATCTACTTCACCATCTCTAAATTTAATGAAATTATTGTATCTGCTTTCAGTGATTTCTCCATTCATAAGTTCACTTAAAACCTGACATCCATCATTTGCAACATGGTTGCAGTCATTGAATTTGCAATTTTGTGAGCTTTTATAAATTTCTGAAAAGCCTTGGATAATTTCAGATTCTGATAATCCTGATATTGGTAGATCCCTAACTCCAGGAGAGTCAATTATTTTAGTTTCTCTATTAAGCTCATACAGTGTAGATATAGATGTGGTGTGCATACCTTGATTGTTTGATAGGACATTAGTTTTAATCTGTTTACCAGTTAGTTTTGTAGTAAGTGTAGACTTGCCTGCACCTGAGTTGCCTACAAAAACTACACATTTGTTCTCTAGATACTTGTTTAATTCGTTCATCTTTACATCATTTTTTGCTGATAGATTGATTATTCTTATTCCAAGATTTTTATATATTTCTAATTTTCGCTTGTAATCATAGTCATGATTAAGATCTGTTTTATTATTTATGATAAATGGAGTTATTTTTGAAGAATGTGCTGTTAAAAGCCATTTATCAATAAATTCTCTACTAGTTACCGGTTCAGGAGTTACAAGGATTCCAACATGAGAAATATTTGCAGCAACAGCTTTTGATTTTATTCCTTCTCTTTTTTCAAGAAATGAACTTCTTTGCTCTCTAGAAATAATAATCCCTTTTACTTCTTTACTGTCTTGGATTAATTCAAGGTTTACTCTATCGCCCACAACAATATTTTTTATTGCTAAACATTTAATATCTCCAATGTCAGTTCTAACTAGACAGCTATTGGAATAAAATTCTATTACTAAACCGGATTGAAGTTTTTGCATATAAAGCACAAAATACACTAAAGGAACAAATATAAAAAGTTATGAAAAGTTTACAATCAAAAGATAACCTAATATGGATAGATCTAGAGATGACAGGTCTCGATCCTGAAAAGGAAAAAATCATTGAAATTGCAACTCTTATAACGGATGCCCAGTTAAATATTGTTGCAGAAGGGCCAAATATAATTATAAATCAGCCAAAATCTCTTCTTGATGAGATGGATGAATGGAATCAGAACCAACACGGCTCCTCTGGACTTATAGATGCTGTAAAGAAAAGCGCAATAACACAGCAAATGGCCGAAATAGAAACATTAGATTTTATTTCAAAATATGTTGGTCAAAAGAAATCACCTATGTGTGGCAATACAGTATCTCACGATAGAAGATTCTTAATAAAGTATATGCCAAGGCTAGAGTCATATTTTAACTATAGGCATATTGATGTATCTTCATTCAAGGAAGCAGCTGTAAGGTGGATGAATGAAGCACAGGTATATGAGAAACAAGGATCACATAGAGCGATGGGAGATATAAAAGATTCTGTGGCTGAACTAAAGTTTTATAAAAATTTATTTCTGCCTGAGAGCTAGTCTTTGTTATTAATAGGTTGAATGTTAAGAGGGAATGGACTGACTTGCCCCTTATTTTTTTTAATTTTTGATTCACCTGATTCATTAACCTCATCAATACGAATAATTGCATTCATAGGTATGTAGCTTCTTTGGACTTCTGAGAATTCATTTTTTAACTTTTCTGATGTTGGATCGACAACTAGTTGTTTATCTTTTTTAAATATATAATCTTCGACCTCTATGAAACCATACATCTCGCTTTGATAAATCTGTTTTGCAAATACCTCGTAAATCTCTCCGAGTTGAATAAAAATTATCTTGTAAACGCTATTTATTTTCATAATACTTAATTATATGGGAACGAAACTTTATATTAAAACCTACGGTTGTCAAATGAATGAATATGACTCTGATAAGACCGTCGATATACTTAAAGAAAAGAAAGGTGTTGAGTTAACAAATGATGTTAATGAGGCTGATATTGTTCTGTTGAATACGTGCTCTATAAGAGATAAGGCTGAGGCAAAGGTTTATTCTGAGCTTGGTAGGCTAAATAAGCTTAAAGAAAAAAATCCTAATTTAAAAATAGGTGTAGGCGGTTGTGTAGCGACCCAAGAGGGTAAAAATATTACTAAAAGAGCTCCATATGTTGACCTTATATATGGACCGCAAACTCTTCATAGAGTATCCGACTTACTTGATGTTGATAAATCAAAAGGTATTAAGGCTATAGATATTACATTTCCAATAGAAGAAAAATTTGATTCTCTTCCAAATCCTACCTCTTCTGGACCGTCCAGCTTTGTTGCAATTATGGAAGGATGTTCAAAGTATTGCTCCTTTTGTGTTGTCCCTTATACAAGAGGTGATGAGGTAAGTAGGAAGCCAGAACAAATTTTTGATGAGGTTGCACGGCTTGCTGAACAAGGAGTCTCAGAAATAACGTTTATTGGTCAGAATGTTAATTCTTACAAAATGCCTTATAAAAATAGAATCCTTAGGCTTTCGGATCTTATCGAAATAATAAGCCATATCAATGGAATTGAAAGAATACGATATACAACTTCTCATCCATTAGATATGACGGATGATTTAATAGAGGTATACCAATTTGTACCTCAGCTTGTCAGCCAACTCCATTTACCTGTGCAGTCAGGCTCTAATAAAATTTTAGAAAAGATGAAACGTAATTATACTGTTGATATATTTTTAGAATCCGTTGAGCGCATAAAGGCGTTTAGACCAGATCTCAGGGTCTCATCAGATTTTATTGTGGGCTTTCCAGGGGAAACTAAAGAGGACTTTGAGGAGACTATGAATTTAGTCAATCTAATAAAATTTGATTCCTCATTCAGTTTTATATATTCAAAGAGGCCTGGCACACCAGCTTCAAAGCTTGAGGACAATACTTCGTTAGATGAAAAGAAAGAGAGGCTTAAGACTCTCCAAGACCAACTCAATACCTATCATAGAGATCACAGCAAAAGCATGATCGGATCAATTCAGAGATGTTTGGTGACTGGCTTAGCTAAAAAAAGTCCAGATCAACTTCAAGCAAGAACAGAATGTAATCGTGTTGTAAATTTTGACTTCCAAAATATTGGTTTTATAGGTAAATTAGTAGATATAAGAATTGAAGAAGCACTTTCGTTTTCTTTATTAGGAACATTGCATAACTCAAGAGGCCATAATTAACTTTTAATGCAAGAAATACAAACCTCCCTCAGAAATATTTCATTGGAACCATCTAGCGCAGACAGAATAGCCTTGTTTGTTGGCGAGCTGAATGGAAATCTTAAGTTAATTGAAAAAACATTCTCTGTAAAAATTTTTCATAAAGGAGATAAAATTAACGTAACTGGAAATGAAAAAGATATCAAGCATGCATCAGATGCCATCTTAGATTTATATAATCTTACAAAGAAAAATATAGAAATAAGCAAAGAAGCAGTTCATTTGACTATCCAGTCTCATTTAAATCTGAGCTTAGCTAAAACAACAAACGAAAAAGAAAACCTGAATGAAATCCAGATCAAAACTCCAAAGAAGATTATTAGACCCAGAGGCAAAAACCAGCAAGATTACATTAAAAGAATAAATAAATATGAACTTAATTTTGGCATTGGACCAGCAGGAACTGGCAAGACTTATTTAGCAGTAGCTGCAGCTGTAGATGCTTTCTTAAATGATAAAGTTCAGAGGATTATTCTCATTAGGCCGGCAGTAGAGGCTGGGGAGAAGTTAGGTTTTTTGCCTGGAGACTTATCTCAAAAAGTAGATCCCTACCTTAGACCTTTATATGATGCCCTTTACGAGATGATGGGTATAGAAAAGGTTACTAAGCTCATAGAAAAAGAGGCTATTGAGGTTGCTCCTTTAGCATACTTGAGAGGAAGGACTTTAAATAATTCATTTATTATCATGGATGAGAGTCAAAATACTACTGTAGATCAAATGAAAATGGTTCTTACAAGAATGGGCTTTGGATCTCATGCCGTAATAAATGGTGATTTAACCCAAGTGGACTTACCTAAGCATATTAATTCTGGTCTTGAGCATGTCGTACAAGTGCTTGAAAACACAAAAGGAATTGGAATGACGCAATTCTCTTCTCAAGATGTTGTTAGGCACCCTCTTGTAAGAAAGATAATTGATGCTTATCAAAAATTTGAACAAAATATATAAAAAATGGCTCTAGAAGTATTAGTTGATAATAAATTCAATATTTCTAAAGATTTAATTCTTAGTCTAAAAAATGCTGCCAATCTTACTCTTTCTGAAGAGAGTATCGATGAAAGCGTAGTCAACTTAAAAATAATAGACAATTTTGAAATGCAAGAACTCAATAAAGAGTTCAGAAATAAAGATAAAACTACCAATGTCTTATCTTTTACAAATAACGATTTATCAAAGGAAATCACTAAAAATATTGGTGATATTGCCATAAGTTATGAATTTGTTTCAGATGAAGCCAAGGAACATGGAAAATCTTTTTCTGATCATATCATTCACATGTTGGTTCATGGGATATATCATATATTAGGATATGATCATGAAGACGATGCCTCAGCAGAAATTATGGAATCCAAAGAGATACAGATACTTGCTAAATTAAAAATCAATAACCCATATAATTAAATGAATCAAAAACTAGATAGCGACGATAATCACCCTCCTTCGGGATTTTTCTTAAAAATAAAAAAATTCTTTAAAAATCCCTTTTTTATAAAGACTCAATCAGTTTCAGAAGTAACAGACTTCTTAAAAGATGCAGTAGATTTAAATATTATCGACAAAGAAGCAGAATCAATCGCATCAAAAGCTATAAGGCTTGGGTCTATAACAGTAAAGGAAATCATGGTTCCAAAAGTTGATATGGTAACTATAAGCCTTGATATGAACACAGATGAGATTATTGAAAGAATAATTGAGTCAGGACACTCAAGATATCCTGTCCTGGGAAAAGATAGGGATGAAGTAAGTGGTATTTTGCTTGCAAAAGACTTATTGCCTAAATTAGTTGAAGAAACAGATGATTTTGATCTTAATGACATGTTAAGAGATTCAAAAATTGTCCCCGAAACAAAAAAAGCAGACTCCTTATTAGAAGAATTTAAAAAAGATAGGTCTCATTTAGCAATAGTTATTGATGAATATGGGACTATATGCGGACTTGTGACTATTGAAGATATTCTTGAAGAGCTAGTTGGAGAAATCGAAGATGAGCATGATGTGGAAGAAGAAGAAATTATTAAAAATATAGATGGCTCTTACTCTGCAGATCCAAAAGTAGAAATTGAAGAATTTACACAATTTTTTGGATTAAAGATAGATCCTTTAATAATAGATGCTGAGACTCTTGGCGGCCTAATAATTAATGAATTAGGTGTCCTTCCTAAGGTTGGAGACATGGTAAAAATAGAAAATTTAAACATCCAAGTTACGCACGCTGATGGAAGAAAAATTACTAAGGTCTTAATAACTAGAGCCTAATGAAAATTAAGGAATATTTCATACCATTCTTTTTTGGTTTTATAGGAATATTTTCATTTGCACCCTTCTCACTCAAGCCTTTAATAATAATTTCATATGCTTATTTAATTAAAGAATTAGCCTTTAAAGCCTCCTCACTTAAGCAGTTAATAATGTGGTCAATTGGTCACTGGGGATTTGGAATGTCCTGGTTAATAGTAAGTGTTTACTATTATGGAAATACAAGCATTATAATGTCTTTAGTAATATTTATGTTATTAATTTTTTTTTTAACAGCATTCTTTTCACTTCCTCTACTCATAATAAGAACTAATTTTTTTCAAGAATCTAGATATTATAATTATAAATTTATACCACTTGTTATTAGCTTATTCGTATTAAACGAATGGAGTATGTATTACTTATTATATGGGGTTCCATGGCTCATACCAGGCGTAGTATTCCTTGATACCATTACCCAGAATATATTTCCATTTTTTGGGGTACTTAGTGCTTCAATTTTTATATATATATTCTCAACATTAATAGCTATAAGTTGGCATAACAATAAAAAAAATCTTTTAGTTATTTCGATGTTTACATTATTATTTTTTATTCCAAATTTCTATGAAAGGATCTCTGATGGCAGTCAAATAAAAGTATCAATAGTTCAACCTTCTTCTGATCCATTTTTAAAGTATAAAAGTAATTATAAAAATAAACTTGAAGATAATTTATTATCTTTAATTCATGAGGCTGATACAGATTCTGATTTGATAGTTTTACCTGAAGCAGAGCTTCCTTATGCCTATGAAAGTAATAATTTTTCTGATTTTAAAAAGAGGATTAGTCTTGATAAAACAATTATTGGAGGAATCTGGCATGTTTCTGAAGGTGACTTATTTAATTCAATGGTTAATTTTGAGTTGGGAGGTGCATATAATAAGGTTCACCTAGTTCCATTTGGTGAATTTATACCTTTAATATCTTCTTTGAGGGGGTTAATCTCTTTTTTTGATATGCCCATGTCAGATGTTACTAGAGGCCAATACAATCAAGAACCCATGTTAATTGGTCTTAATCCTAAAATACAAGCTGCGCCATTAATATGTTTTGATATAGCTTTTGGAAATACTGTGAGAAAAAGTAACATAAGTTCATTATTTATGATAAATATTAGTAATGATACTTGGTTTGGGAATTCAATTGGACCTCATCAACATCTAGAAATTGCGCGAGTAAGATCAATAGAAAATAATAGATGGATGATCAGAGCCACTAATGATGGTTTTTCAGCAATAATAGATAATAATGGAACAATTGTTGATAAATTAGAAAAGGGCATTTCTGGTGTTCTAAATAGCTCAATAAGACTAGAAAAAAGAAGAACTATTTATAGCAAATATGGTTATTTTCTTCCTTATTTAGTGGCACTCTTAATAATTCTAATATCGGCTATAATAAATATATGTTCAAGAAAGCCTTCTTAATTATTATGACCTCATCTGCATTTGCGCAAGATAATCTTTCTATAGAGATTGATATTTCCTTGCAGCGGCTTTATTTGGTTGATAATTCAACAATAATTAGTTCTTACCCCATATCATCTTCTAAATATGGTGAGGGAAGTAAGCAAAATTCTTTTAAAACACCTTTAGGAAGTCACATGATAAAGGAAATGATTGGTGATCAGGTTCCAAAAAACACTATTTTTATATCCAGAATTAATACGCAAAGAGAAGCTAAAATTATTCATGATCAAGAAAATTCAGATAATGACTATGTTACAACAAGAATAATGTGGCTAGATGGTCTGGAAGACGGCAAAAACAAAGGAAAGGGCGTTGATTCTTATAACCGATATATTTACATTCATGGAACCCATGAGGAGGGCCTAATCGGCCAGAAAGCCTCTCATGGATGTATAAGAATGTTCAATTCTGATGTGATTGAGTTATTTAATGTTGTAAAAAAAGGGACAAAAGTCTATATTAGAGCTTAGCACCCTTTTTACATTTAAAAATTATTTGCAACAGAAGACATAGCAAAATTCAATTTTTCCTTTCTATCCTCTAAATCTGGAGCGTTTCCAAGCTTTTCACCATTTTTTGATAGTTTTATTAGTAATTCACTAGGTTTATAAACGTCACTACCAGTTTTTTCAGCATATTCTTCTAATTTCTTGACAACAACATCTAATCCCATTGCATTTGCATGGTGCATAGGGCCACCTCTCCATATTGGGAATCCATAACCATTTATGTAAACAACATCTAAATCAGCTGCTTTTTGAGCAACACCTTCAGAAAGAATATCAGCACCCTCATTGATTAAAGCAAGAATACATCTTTCGACAATTTCTACATCTGATATTTCCCTTCTAGTGAATCCATTTTCAGAAGAAACTCTTTTATATATTTCTTCATTTTCTGGAGCTGGACTTGGTGCTCTTGAGCCCTCATTATAATTGTAGTATCCCTTGCTATTTTTCTGACCAAATCTATCATTGTCACAAAGGGTGTCACCAATCTTTGCATGAAGAGGCGATTCTTTACCACCCAACTTTCTTGCTCTCCATCCAAGATCTAATCCTACCAAATCCATCATTCTAAATGGTCCCATATTAAGTCCAAATGACTCCAATGCCTGGTCAACTTGGTGAGGAAGGGCTCCCTCTAAAAGAAGCATGTTTGCTTGTGCTGTATAACCAAAAAGCATTCTATTTCCTATAAAGCCTGGTGCATTTAAAGACACTACAGCAGTCTTCTTGATCTTTTTGCCGACGCTCATAATTGTTGCAAGTGTTTCATTTGAAGTCTTCTCTCCACGAACAACCTCAAGTAGTCTCATAATGTTTGCTGGACTAAAAAAGTGAGTACCTACTACTAGCTCAGGTCTATCAGTTACTGATGCTATAGCATCTATATCTAAACCTGATGTATTACTTGCTAGGATTGCACCTGGCTTAACATGCTCATCTAAACTCTTAAAAATGTCCATTTTTAGATCAAGATTTTCGTATACAGCCTCAATTGCAATGTCACAATCATGTAAGTCTTTATAATCTAAGCTTGAACTAATTAATCCAAAAACAGTTTCTTTTTGATCTGAGGTTAATTTTCCTCTACCAACCATAAAGTCATAATTTTTTTCAATTACAGACATTCCTCTTTTTAAGTTATCTTCATCTTGATCAATTATATGAACTGGTATTCCTGCATTTGCAAAACACATAGCTATACCACCACCCATAGTTCCTGAACCAATAATTCCTGCTTTTTTGATATCCATAACGGGTGTATCTTTTGGAACATCAGCAATCTTAGATGCAGCTCTTTCACCAAAGAATATATGAATCATTGCTTCTCGTTGAGGGTGAAGAAGGCATTCCATAAAGTATTCTGCTTCTTTTTTTAGTCCTTCATCAAAATCATCACAATTTATTGCTGCCTCTACACATTTGATTATTTGTCCTGGAGCAAACTGTCCTTTTCTTGTTTTAGCTGCCATTGCTTGTGCTTCAACTAAAACATTTTCTGAACCTCTTGCTTCTATGACTTTTTCATTAAGATCCCTTACAAGAGGGTGTTTTACACCGCTATTAGCCTTTTCTTTGATAAAGGAAATAGCATCTTCAACAAGATTGTCTGAAATAGAATCAATAATTCCTAAAGCTAAAGCTTTTTTTGCAGGAATATGAGCTCCTGAAAGCATTATCTTTAGTGCTTCAGCAGGGCCTGTAAGCCTAGGAAGTCTTTGAGTGCCGCCAGCACCAGGCAAAAGACCTAAATGAACCTCTGGTAAACCCACAAATGCATCTTTAGAGGCAATTCTATAGTTACAACATAAGGCTGTTTCAAGACCACCACCCAATGCTAGTCCATTAATAGCTGCAACTACTGGTTTTGAACAAAATTCTAAGTTTTTAAAAACAGTATGAAGGCCATGTCCGTCTCCTTCACCACCAAATTCAGAGATATCTGCCCCAGCGATAAAAGCTCTACCTTTTCCAGTAACAACAACGCCAACAACATCTCCGTCTGCTTCTGCATTTGCGATTCCATCAAATAAACCAGCTCTAACACCATCACTAAGGGGGTTAACGGGTGGATTATCAACTGTTAAGACGGCTATCCCATCTGTTACTTCGTAATGTACTGTTCCTTTCAATGTAATCTCCATTTTAAATTTTGTAATGCATTATACATAATATATAGCAATATTTATGCACATTATATGCACCACTATTGATGATATTTGAGATAATTCAAATATCTTTATAAAAAGTATTGATAATTAATTATAAATATATATAATAATGAATGTCAGCACTCCTCTCCCCCTATTAGTTTGCTGACACTCTGAAATCATATGGAGGGCTCAGTCCCTCCATTTTTTTAACTAAATTTAAGGTTTTTTATGAAGAAATATCAAGAAATAGTGGAAACAGTTATATTAACTAGCTTTTTTATTATATCTGTTATGGCTATAGCCCCAATAACATAATATCAATATAATCATTAGATGAATAAATTTTATACTTTTGGCCTTTTATTATTTTCTATGAATGTATTTTCTTGTTCGGATCTTTTGAACACTGACATGAGAGTGCTTGATTCGGCTGAGTCTAAGAATCTTTGTGAATACGAAGGAAAAGCACTGCTGGTTGTTAATGTTGCTAGTAGGTGTGGTTATACATATCAATATGCAGGCCTCCAAGAGCTTTATGAGAATTATAAAGATAATGATTTTCTTGTAATTGGAATTCCTTCCAGAGATTTTCTTCAAGAATATTCAGATGAAAGTGATGTTGCAGAATTTTGTTCGACCGAGTATGGCGTCGACTTTCCTATGTTTTCGACTGTTAAGGTAAGAGGAAAAAAAGCTCATCCCTTTTATAAAAAACTCACAGCAGAAACAGGATACACGCCTTCATGGAACTTTAATAAGTATCTAATCTCAAAAGAAGGTAAAGTCGTTTCGACATACGGTTCAAAAGTAAAGCCAGATTCACAAGAATTAATATCAGCTATAGAGAGCCTGCTGTAAAGTTATTCTGAAACTAGAACTGTCTCAGGTTTATTAAGACCAAAAATTCCATTATCAACAACTCCAGGAATATTATTAATCATTGCTTCTAGTTTAATGGGGTTTGATATGTCCATATCATGAACATCTAATATATGATTTCCTTGATCTGTTATAAAGCCAGTCCTGTAATTAGGAGTTCCACCTATAGAGATAATTTTTCTAGCTACTAAACTTCTACTTTCTGGTATTACTTCTACAGGAAGAGGGAAGGTACCAAGACTGTTAACCATCTTAGAGCTATCTACAATACAAATAAATTCATTTGATGCAGATGCAACTATTTTTTCTCTTGTATGTGCACCACCACCACCTTTGATAAGAAAGTTTTGAGGTGAAACTTCATCAGCCCCATCAATATAAAAAGAAATATCAATAACATCATTAAGATTAAAAACTTCAATACCATTTTCATTTAATAGTTTAGACGATGCTTCTGAGCTGGATACAGCTCCAGCAAATTTATGCTTAAAATCTTTTAGTTCTTCTATAAAAAAATTAACTGTTGAGCCTGTACCAATTCCCAAGATCATCTCGGGATGAAGTTTTTTTTCAATGTATTTAATAGCTTGTTTAGCAACATTTATCTTTGAGCCACTCATAGCGTTATAATACAAGAAAATAAACATAGATAATTATTTTGAGACTAAAAATTAAAAAAACAGGTTCTTTCAAGAATTCTAAAAAGTACCTAAAACTTATTTCTAATGCATCTGTATATGATGTAGCACTTCGATCGCCCATTACTTTTGCTCCAAATATTTCTTTTAAAGAAGGCAATCAGATATTTTTGAAAAGAGAAGATTTACAGCCCATTTTTTCTTTTAAAAACAGGGGTGCATATAACAAAATTTTAAATTTAACTGATGCTCAAAAGAAGAGAGGGGTAATTGCAGCATCGGCAGGTAATCATGCACAAGGGGTTGCTAGCGCATGTAAAAAATTAAAAATTAAATGCATGATTGTCATGCCAATTACAACTCCTGAAATAAAGATAAAGGATGTAAAGAGATTCGGAGCAAAAATAATCCAGCATGGTGACAACGTTAACGCCGCATTAAAAGAAGCACTCTCTCTTGCAAAGAAAAATAAATTATCTTTTGTTCACCCCTTTGATGACCCGTTAACTATTGCTGGACAGGGAACTATAGGCAAAGAGATTCTTGAAGATGACAATAACTTCGATGTTGTTTTTGTTCCTGTTGGAGGTGGGGGTATTTTAGCTGGAGTTTCTGCTTGGATATCACAGAACAATAAGAAAACAAAAATTATTGGAGTCGAAGTTGAGGACTCTGCATGCCTTGCAGAGGCAGTTAAGGCTAACAAAAGAGTTACATTAAAAGAAGTGGGACTTTTTGCTGATGGAGTTGCCGTATCCACAGTTGGAAAGAATAATTTTGATGTTATCAAAGAGTGTGTTGATGAGGTCATAACAGTTAGTGTTGATGAGGTTTGTACAGCCGTAAAAGATATCTTTGAAGACACAAGGGTTCTTTCTGAGCCTGCTGGGGCATTGGCGCTTGCTGGATTGAAAAAATATTCAAGGAAAGTAAAAAACAAGAAACTGATAGCCATAAGCTCAGGCGCTAATGTTAACTTCCAAAGACTTAATTTTATTGTTGAAAGATCAGAAATTGGAGAAAATAGAGAAAAGATACTAAGTATAAAAATTCCGGAGATACCTGGCAGTTTTCTAAAATTATCTCGAATGTTCGGAAGCTCTCAAGTTACAGAATTTAATTATAGGAAGTCTAGTTTGAAAGATGCATATGTTTTAGTTGGCGTAAGGACTAAAACTGAAAAATCGTTTGAAACACTTAAACTTAAATTAAAAAAAGCAGGATTTGCTTTTAGTGACTTTACTCGAAATGAAATATCTAATGATCATTTAAGACATATGGTTGGCGGGAGAAATAGTGATCTAGGGTCACAGAATAGCGAAAGAATATTTAGAGGAGAATTTCCAGAGAAGCCAGGGGCGCTATTAAATTTCCTTGAGAGATTTGGAAACAGATGGAATATTTCTTTGTTCCATTATAGAAATTTAGGGTCAGCCTTTGGAAAGATATTGATTGGCATTGAGGGCAAAGAAAAAGATAAGGCCAAACTAATAAAGCATTTAAATAAATCTGGAACTATTTTTACAGAAGAAACCTCTAATAAAGCTTATAAAGACTTCCTAAAATAAAAGATTAATACTTTAATCTAAATTTAATTGAAAAAAGCTCGTCACTAGGATTCTTCCATGGCTCTCTGAATAGCTCGGATTGAGATCTATCATCTTCTTCATCATAAATACGCCCCCCTTTTGAATATACCAAAAATAGGTATGATAATGGCGCAAGCTCATATTTATATCTAATTTGAAATGAAGCTACTCCAGTATCAAACTCGTTAACTAAATTATTCCCTTTATAAAGGTAGCCATCAGAGTCTGAAAAAATACTAACAGGGTTCTCTGCTTTCAGAGCAACAAACTGACTTTTAAGTCTGATTTCATGCTTGTTATTTCTAAACCAATTAAGATCAAAGCTTAGAGTATCTTGTCTTGAATCATATGAAGCAAGGTTATTACTATCTTGCCATATTAGCCATTCGCTCTCTTTCCTTATTCTATATTGAGCATTAATCTTTAAATTATCACTTGGAAATATTGAGCCTGCTATTTTGTAAAACTTTCTGCTGTATCCATCTGATTCCCATCTATCATCTTTGCCTCCTTTGAAAAAACTAACTCTCCAGTCATATGTCCAGAATGAATAGTTTTTAGCCTCAAAGTCTGCTGTGATTCCTAATCTTCTTTTTGATTTAATAAAAGGGTAGACTTGGTCCTTCCTGGTGATAGTAGTATTTTTTCCAGAAGATCTGAAATTAAAATCTAATTGAAATTTAGAATTATCTTTGAAACTAAATGAATTTTTTTGATCTAAGCCTATTGGGTTCGAGTTGCCTTCAGTATCAGCATCATAGTTTAGATCAATCCCATTATCTATTTGTTTTAATTTAGAGTCATTATGAAATTCATTAAGTTTTCTTCCACCCCCAATACCAAAATGAATCCAATCCCTTCTTTTTAAGTAACCAAAATCATTTAATTGAAAATCATCTTCAAAGTATAGGGCGCTACCGCTTATATAAGAAAGATTGCTTGGTAGATATGAGAATTGTGTTCTATATCCAATTGCGTTATTCCCATTTTTTTCTGATGTTAAAAAGTCAGTGTAAGTAATTAATTTTTTTGAATGAACATTGACGTAGTCAATAACATTTACAGTTGATGATTCTCCTGTCATATCGTCCTCAACATTAGTTATCATATAGCCTAATGTCTTATCCCCAAACTTTGATCTTGCTCGCAAAGCATAGTATTTTCTTCCAATTGAATAGTCTTCATCAGCTTCACTTGCAATAAAAACACCAAATTCATTGCTCTTATCTTTTTGGGTAAATCTCAATGCAAAATCAATATCAGAGAAGTTCTTTTTAGATGCTTCACATTCTTCTATATTGGTCTCGTCTGAACACATATAACTTGGGGCTGCGCCAATTCTTCGAGTATTAATTACAGAGTATCTATCGTAATGGCTAATATCAAATAGCGACTGATTTTCATTAAAAAAAGCTCTTTTTTCAGAATAAAAGGTCTCTTGTGCAGAAAAATTAATAACCACATCGTCACTTTCGGCCTGACCAAAATCAGGGTTAATTGCTAAATTTAATTGTTGACCTTTGCCTGTGGTATAAAAAATTTCAGCTCCGAAATCAGAATTTTCTTGTTCTGTTACTGAGTTTTTATTAGCAGATATATATGGAAAAAAAGTAAGCTTGGATTTTGTATAATTATTTATTTCAAGACTATCTAACTCTTGGAAATAGTTATTTCTGGAAGCCATTGTTCCTGCACTGCTCGTCCATGATTGATTTTCTGCACTATAACGCAATGCAGCATAATTAATTTTTCTTAGACCTCCTTCAGGCTGGGTCATCAATGTAATATCCCAAGGAAGAAAGAATTCAGAAACCCAATAACCATCATATTTTTGTGTTTTAGCAACCCAATCTCCATCCCAATCAGTTTTAAAATCCCCTGATTGAGTTTTTATAGCATCAAATAATGAGTCTCCAAGATTAATTGCAAAAATATATGCTTTATTAGCATCTCCATCAAAATCTATATTTATGGAGTTCTTATCACTAAGTGAATTTATCTCATCTCTAAGTGTTTTTCTTGAAAGCATAGATTCATTGTCTTGGAAGTTTTTAAATCCCACATAAATCCCATCTTCATTAGAAAAAATTAAAACAGTTGTATCAAGTTCAGACTTTTTAAGAGTAAAAGGAGAGGTCTCATAAAAATCTTTAATCTCAACTGCGCTATTCCATTGAGGCTCATCAAGAGAGCCATCAATATTCATTGAGCTTGCCCAGCTTACTGTTGGAATAAGAAGCAGAAGTAATGTTTTAAAAATTCTGTGCATAATCTTTTATTTTTTAACTAGTTTAGTCTATAAGATATGAAAACATCTCGTTATTTTCACTAAAAACGAGATTGTATTTAAGATCGTGCATCTCACCAAAATGCATTTCAAAAACCTGGTATTCAAATGCCAGTCCTACCAGCAACGGCTTAATTGACTGCTCATCAAAGGAACTGATAATTCTATCATAATATCCTGATCCATAACCCAGTCTGTATCCATTTGGATCGACTCCAACCATAGGAATAAACATTAAATCAATATTATTTATATCAATGTAATCTGTATTATCAAGTTCTTTTATTCCGAATCTATTTATAGAAAATTTAGATTTATGACAAAGTAAATTAAAGGCCATATTAGTTTCATCAAGCACTTTAGGCATATAAATATTCTTATGAAGATTTGTAAAAGTTTTTACTAAAATATTTGTATTAACTTCATTTCGGAAGGGAAAATACAAGGCAATATTATCAATATCTCTTGTATCAATTATTTCTAGAGCGTGCTTTTGAATTTGCAAACCGAGCTTATTCTTTGATTCGTTTGAGATGGATTGCCCCTGCTCAAAGAGTGATTTTCGTATTTTATTTTTCACCATAAATTGTGCCGAGGCTAACAAACCAAATCACCGCCATGTGTTATACCTGAACCGAAGGGTCAGGTGGTGAATTTCATAACAAATCAGGCTTCCCTATAAAGGTACTGCGCAACAATGCTAGAGGAATATCACCTATTTAATTGTATCGGTTCAAATTTATTAACACATTAGCGAATGAACCAGAATGCTATTTGATTATAAAATATATAGGTATTAAGTAAAAGATTATTTTCAGAGAACAGATTCTATTTTTTCTATCAGTTTTTCAATATCTTGATTGTTGGCAGATGACTGATTGTCATTACTGCTCGGCTTGTTGAGAAGCTTGCTGGCCATACTTAGGCCAGCTATAACAAGGGCATTGTTTTTATCATTAATTGAATCAAGCTCATCATTTAATAATTTTGCCGCATTCATGAGCTGATCTTTCTCTTCAGGAGGACATGCCAAAGTAAGGTCGCGACCAAATATTCTTAATGATAAAGTTTCCATTTCTGACATTATTTGTTCAATTTTTTTATTTGTTTATTTAGAAGGAGCTTGTCTTTTTTCCATTCTCTTTCTCGCTTTATGTAAGAATCTATAATTCCTTTCTGCTCGTCAAATCTCTTTATTAAAGTGTTAATTTTTTCTTCAAGTTTATCTATAGATGAATTATTGCTCTCTGACATATCATAAGTTTAATTGCACTAGAAAGAATTGGAAAGTTTCTTTAATAAAAGAGTAAAATACTGCATGGAAAAAATAATGTATAAAAACAGAAGAAATTCTTTAATAAACCACTTGCCAAAGAATTCGGCACTAATAATCCCTGGCGCAGATTTGCAGTATAGGAATGCAGACTCTTCATATAATTTAAGACAGGAAAGTAGTTTTTATTATTTTTCAGGGTTTTGTGAGCCTTCTTCTTTGATGGTCTTAGTCAATAATGGCAGTAGTATTGATTCTATAATCTTTGTTCCTGAAAAAGATAAACTCAAAGAAATTTGGGATGGTTATAGGGCAGGGCCAGAAGGTGCAGTTAAGGATTTTCTATTTGATCGAGCCTTTGAAAATCATAAATCTGACAGTCTTGTTCCAGAAATTCTTCAAGGACTCGATAAAGTTTTTTACTCTATCGGAAAAAAAAGCGGCTTTGATCAGAAGGTTATCGACTGGACTTGTGCGGCAAATTCTAAAGATAGGCATAGCAGGTCAATAGATATAATAGATGGCTCTTCTTTGGTTGGTAATTTAAGACTTATAAAAGATGATCATGAGATTGAAACAATGAAAAAAGCTTGCGATATATCAGCTCAGTCATTTATTGAAGTTATGAAATCAATAAAACCTGGAGATAATGAGCAAGAGATAGAAGCCTTATTTTTATATGAGTTTGCAAAAAGAGGAGGTAGGTTTCCAGCCTATACACCAATAGTAGCAGGCGGAGAAGGGGCATGCGTTCTCCACTATATTGAAAATGATAAAAATCTTAACAAGACAGACTTAATACTTGTAGACGCAGGCTGTGAATATAAAATGTATGCATCAGATATTACGCGAACATTCCCAGTAGGTGGAAAGTTTTCAGATGAACAATTGCAAATCTATAATGTTGTTCTTAAAGCAAACCTTGCAGCCATAGAAGCTGTTAAAACTGGAAATAATATAATGCAGCCACAAGTAATTTCAGAAAAGGTTATCACTGAAGGACTTATTGAGCTTGGAATTCTCTCAGGAGATCCGGAACAGCTTCATAAAGAAGGAGCTTTTAAAGATTTTTATATGCATAAGGTTGGTCATTGGCTTGGTTTAGATGTTCATGACGTTGGGGACTATATGGAAGGCGATGATTTTATGAAATTCAAGCCAGGCATGGTTACAACAATCGAGCCAGGAATTTATATAAGTAGCTCCATGGATGTTGAAGATAAGTGGAAGGGTATAGGCATTAGAATAGAAGATGATATTCTTGTAACAGAATCAGGGAATATTAACTTAACGGAAAAAGTTCCATCTAATCCTCAAGAAATAGAATCTTTAATGGCATAGGTTATGAATGTTCCAATTATTATTTCTGGTGGGGGGATAATAGGCAATTATATTTCTCTAAGACTTCAAAGAAATAATATACATAATATTATTATTGAAAAATCAGATGGTTCTTTGCCCAAAGGCTCTGGAATCAGAACTGTCACACTTAATGAAAATTCCATACAGCTTCTAAAAGATGTAGGTATTTCTCCATCATTCTCGAAAGTAGAACATATAAATGTATTAGATGGAGAGGGCTCGGGTAAGATCCAATTTGCTGCAAGTGATATTAATGCCGGGAGTCTTTCTTACGTAATCTACTTTAATGAATTGCACTCTCTGACTTCAGAATTCTGTAGAGATAGAACTTATTTTAATAATGAGATAAATACCATACAGAATTTAAATACAGAGTCTGATCCTGAGGTCATCCTAAAAGATGATACGTTTATTAAAGCAAATGTTATTGCAGGATGTGATGGAAGAAATTCAAATGTTGCAAAAATCTCATCCCTTTCTAGTAAATCAGATGACTACTTTCAAACAGCAATTACTTTTATTGTTGAGGCTGATGAAAATAATAAGACCAAAGCCCATCAAGTTTTTTCTGAAAAGGGAATTTTTGCACTTATGCCGGCACCAGACTATCAAGGAACATCTAATAGCTATACAGTTGTTTGGTCTATAAATAATAAAGATCTTAGAGGCAAAGAAATTTCAGAATATGTAACTGCTAATATTGCTTTTTTTGAATCAAAACTCTCCATACAATTGAGACCCATATCAGACATGCTAAGTTTTAGGTTAACCAATCATCATTTTGAAAACTATATCAATGGCTCTGTTGTTCTTCTTGGAGATGCAGCTCATTCAATTCATCCATTAGCAGGCCAGGGAATAAATTTAGGTTTTGCAGACGCGGATGTATTTTGTGAGGAAATTATCAATGCATATAAAAAAGGTATTTCGATTAATGAGAAATCAGTTCTTAAAAGGTATGAAATTAGAAGAAAGAGTATGAATTTATTAATGTTGAAGTCTATGGACTTTTTTGTTGATTTGTTTGGATCAGACAACCTTTACTTAAGACTATTTAGGAATTTTGGACTTTCTTTTGTAAATAAATCGAGATTTATTAAAACTTTCTTTATAAGACAGGCTTCGGGAATAAATAAGATATAGATTATATTTTTTGACCCTTAGCTCTAAGCTCTTTAAGAACTTCGCTTATACCTTTTTTATCTATAATTCTCATGCCCTTCGCAGAAACTTTAAGGTTTACAAATCTATTTTCAGACTCAACCCAAAATTTGTGTGTGTGAAGGTTAGGAAAAAACTTTCTTTTAGTCCTATTTTTAGCGTGGGAAACATTGTTTCCAGACTGTGGTATCTTACCTGTTACTTGACATATTTTACTCATAGAAACGCGATTTTATAGAACACTGGAGAACTTAGCAATACTATTGTGAAACAAATTTACTTATTAAGACATGCCAATTCAGATTGGAGTAGTTTAAATCAGCAAGATTTTGACAGGCCACTAACAAAAAAAGGGATAGAAGAAGCAAGTAAGTTATCTAATTATTTTTATAATCAATCAATCATAGTTGATAAGGTGTTTTGTAGTTCCGCAGAAAGAACCAAGCAAACTTTCGACCTATGCAGCGATGGACTTAAATATCCAATAAGTGAAGCAATCTATTTAGATAAACTTTACTTAGCAAAATCTGATGAAATAATTTCTTTAATTAAAAAATTAAGCAATTCAACTTCATCAATTTTAATAATAGGCCATAACCCAGCAATGCTGGAGATTATTAATGCTCTTTCTGATAGTGAGTCAATTAACTATCCAACATGCAGCTTGGCAGAAATTATTGTTGAAAGTTTATGGAAAGACTTATCTTTAAAAGAATGTAAGTTAAAATCTTTTACTAAACCCATGGAGCTCTAAAAATTGAAAAACATAAAAATTAAGATTATTAATCCTTTAATGGGATCCTCAATTCCTTTGCCTGAATATGAAACAGCGGGTTCAGCAGGACTAGACCTCAGAGCTTGTCTTGACACTAAATTGAATCTTGAGGCTGGTATGTCAAAATTAATTCCTATAGGTTTTGCTATGCACCTAGATGACCCAGAACTTGCTGCAATGGTGATACCTAGATCAGGGTTAGGATCAAAACATGGCATAGTTCTTGGTAATCTTGTTGGACTTATAGATTCAGACTATCAGGGGGAGCTAATGGTTCCAGCATGGAATAGATCAGAACAAGATTTTCAAATTAATCCTGGAGATAGAATTGCACAAATGATAATAGTGCCAGTAGTTCAGGCAAGTTTTGAAATAGTAGACAACTTCACTGAAACACAGCGAGGAACAAAAGGCTTTGGAAGTTCTGGTATAAATTGATTAATTTACTTTTTTTTACCAAATCTTTCTTCAAACTTCTGAACTCTTCCACCAGTGTCAATAATTTTTTGTTTACCGGTATAGAAAGGATGAGAAGCAGATGAGATATCAAGAGGATAGTATGGATATGTTTTCCCATCTTCCCATTCTTTTGTTTGGGTCGTGTCTAGCGTTGAACGAATGAGAAAGTACTTATCAGCACTAGCGTCATGGAATAAAACTTCACGGTATTCAGGATGTATATCTTTTTTCATAATAAAATCAAAATTTGGATGAGAACTATAACAAAAAACAACCTCTTTACAATCAAAAAATGAATATTTTTTACTATGATGTAGCTGTTTCATTGCCTTTAAGGCAATGCTTTACATATAGTTCTGATATAAAAATTAAAAAAGGCACACGTGTATTAGTATCATTTGGAAAAAGAAAGCTAGTTGGAGTGGTTGTAAAAAATTCTAAAAAACCTAATTCTTTAAAAAACACTGGAGCTCTAAAAAAGATTATCTCAATCCTTGATGATTACCCTTTATTCGATAAATCTATATTTGATTCTATATTATGGGCATCAGATTATTATCATCATCCAATTGGAGAGGTCTTTAATAACTTTATTCCAACGGACTTAAGGAAAATTAATAATAAAAAAATTGAAAAAGTAGAAGAGGTTGATAACTACTCTGTAAATGAAGACAACAAACAATTTGAACTTACAAAGGATCAAGAGAAAGCAGTCAAGAAGCTATCAAAATTTGAGGGGTTCTTGCCATCACTACTATACGGCGTTACAGGCTCTGGTAAGACTGAAGTTTACTTGAGGCTTGCTGAGAAATGTATTAAAAGTAATAAGTCTGTATTAATTTTAGTTCCTGAAATCAATCTCACACCTCAGCTTCTATCAAGATTTGAAAATAGATTTAATGGAGAAATTGGCATCTATCATTCAAAACAGACTGCTGCAAAAAGGCTTAAAACTTGGCTCAAGGCTAAATTTGGTGCAATTAAGATAATTGTAGGCACTAGATCGTCAGCGCTTATCCCTTTAAGTAATATTGGTCTAATAATTATCGATGAGGAGCATGATCAATCATTTAGACAATCTGAAGGATTTAAATTTTCTGCAAGAGATTTAAGTATTAAGAGAGCTCAAATGGCTGAAATCCCTATTATTTTGGGTTCTGCAACCCCATCCTTGCAAACGTTAAGGCTTGTGAAAGAAAGCAAGTTTCAAAGAGTTGATATTCTAAGCAGGGTTGATGGAAATAAGCCTCCTAAATTAATTGTTTTAGATATTAATAATAGTCCTTTAAATGGTGGCATAGCTTTGGAAACAATAGATGTAATTCAATCAACAATTGAAAGAAATGAGCAAGTCTTAGTTTTTATTAATAGAAGGGGTTTTGCACCTCTATATCAATGCGGTGGTTGTGGATGGGTTGCAGGATGTAAGTCATGTGATACAAACCTAGTTTTCCATCAATCAAAGAACAGATTGATATGCCATAGATGTGAGTCAGCATATTCTGTAAATGTGAATTGCCCTGCCTGTAATGCTAAAGATTTTCACATGCATGGAGTTGGTACAGAAAGGGTCGAAGAAGTTCTTAAGAAAAGTTTTGCTGGAACTCCAGTAATAAGAGTTGATCATGATTCAACTAAAAAAATTGGTGCCATGGAGGCTATTGTAAATAAAATTCACTCTTCAGATGCAGCAATTTTAGTTGGAACTCAGATGATTGCTAAGGGTCATGATTTTCCTAAGGTAACACTGAGTATTATTTTAAATGCTGATAATGGACTTATAAGTCCCGAATCAAATGCATTAGAAAAGATATCACAATTACTTATTCAAGTTTCAGGAAGAGCTGGAAGAAATAATAATCTTGCAAAAGTTATTATTCAAACTAGATATCCTGATGATATTAATCTTAATAAAATTAAAACCGGGGATTACATGAATTTTGCCTCTCAATGCCTTAGCAATAATCGTAAGATGAATTTACCACCGTATAATCCCTTATGCCTTTTAAGATGTTCATCTCCAACTCAAAAGAGCAATATAGATTTTCTAAATAAAGCTGTACACACATTAACAAACAGGCCAGGTATAAATGTTATAGGGCCTTTGCCGTCATTGGTTTCTAAAGCTAAAGGAAGTTATAGACACCAGGTCTATATTCATGCGTCAAAGAAGACCTATTTAAACAAAGTGCTAAAATTTTTAACAGAAGAATTTGAAAAATGGCCTGAGTCTAAAAAAGTAAGATGGTCTTTTGATTTAGATCCTATAGATCTAGGCTAGATATAAATTTTAATTAATTGACCTGGATAGATTGACTTGTTGTTAAGGCTGTTACTTGCATTAATTTCTTCAACAGTTACACCAAATCTAATTGCTATCTCTGAAAGAACATCCCCTTTTTGAATCTCATAGGTTACATACCCAGGATCAATATACATAAAGGTATCTGCTTTTGGCTTATCTTTGAAGTAATTATGAATTCCAAGAAAGATAGACCTTGCAATCATTCTTCTGCCTGGCTTCCCTTTTAGCCTTTGAGCATCTTCAGGATTGGTTATAAATCCTGATTCAACTAGAACAGATGGAATATCTATAGATTTGAGCACTCTGAAATCAGCATACTCAACATTCTTTTTATGTATTTTAGTGAATGGATCCCTTTTAAGCTGATCTAAAATTTTAGATCCCAATACCTTACTCTCTGAAATTTTATTTTTATACATTTCAGGATACAAGGCTCTAGCTTTGTCTTCATCAAAATCAATCGCCTTTAGATTTTTTATATCCGCTTGTATTCTTTTCCTTTGTTTTTCAGATAAATTTCTTGCTACTGTGCTTGAGGCCTCATCAGACCATATGAAAACAGAAGCCCCCTTAACTGATGAAAGCCTAAATCCATCAGCATGGATAGAAATAAAAATATCCGCACCATGCTTTCTAGCATTTTGGTATCGATCATTAAGTCCAATTGTTTCATCACCAGCTCTTATCATGATTGGCCTATAACCATAGGTATCTTTTAGAGTCCTCTCTAGTTCTTTTGCAATCAAGAGCGTAATATCTTTTTCTAGTATATTGTTTGGACCAACTGCCCCAGGATACTTTCCGCCATGCCCTGCATCAATAGCTACAACAATGTCTCTAATATTTTTATTAATACTCTTATCTTTTTTGATTAGAAGCTTCAGAAAAATATCTTCTCCAACAATAGTCTGAGAAGGACTTTGCCAATAAACATATTCATATAAATCAATAACAATTCTAGTCAGTTCTCCATCTTGAGAAGCTCTTACTTTTTTAATTGGATAGTTGTGTGGAATATCAACATCACTTTCTAATTCTGCTTGGTTAACCTCTATAACTATTCTGGATGGATTATCTAGGGAGTAAGACCTTACCAAAGAAACCTTTTCTAGTTCAAAACTTATACTAATCTCATCATTACCTATCTCTTTTATTGCATCGAAAGTAATTTCATTCCCTCTAGCAAATAGAGAAACAAAACAAAGTAGTAGAATTTTATTCATAATTGTTTAACCACTGTTGAAAATTATCATCACCTGCAATCAATGAAACCTCTCTTCCCTCAGAGAGGTGGCTAAATACTATCTTAAGATTAAAATCTCTTTTTTGCTGCAGTCTTTCAGGCCATTCAATCAGAATAATTTTCTTTGACTCTATTTTCCTAGATAAATCAAAAATATTTATATCAGCTGATTCGTTAGTTCTATAAAGATCTATATGTAAAAACATCAGATCATTAAATTCATATTCTTCACAAAGTGTATAAGTTGGACTTTTAACCAAATCATCCCAACCACAGTTTTTAATAATTGACCTTGATATAAATGTTTTTCCAGCTCCTAGATCTCCCTCAAGATGAATTTCTATTTCTTTACAAGAAGATTTAAGAATCTCAGATGCTATTACTGATCCTAGATGATTTGTAGCTGTATCATCCTTAAGTATAAATTTTTTCATTGGTTTAAAAGTTTTCTTATTATAGGTATTAAGCTAGAAGCATTTAAGCCTATTTCTCCAATTTCTTCACTAAATATCCTTCCAGCTTCTGCATGAACTGCAACAGCAATAAGACTTGCATTTTTTTCATCCAGACCTTGAGCCAAAAGAGCAGACAAAAGACCCGCTAATATATCACCTGTACCTCCAGTAGCAAGTTCAGGACCTCCATCCATGCAGATATAACTTTCATTATCTTTTGCAGAATATATTACGGTTTCCATACCTTTTAATATAACTATAGATGCTTTATAGGTTTTAGAAATATTTTCTGCTGCCAAAGTCCTATTTTTTTGGATTTCATTAATAGATTTTTTGAGCAGAATAGCAGCCTCCCCAGGATGTGGAGTCATTAATATGGATTGATCAAGTTTTTTTGTTATATGAGGTACAGAGGCCATTATATGGAGTGCGCCAGCATCAAAAATAAGCTTACAGTTATTACTATTCTTTAAAATCTCGTTGAAAATAGCATCAGTAGCCATAGTTTTATAAATACCTGGACCATATAAGATTACATCTTGATCTTTAATATCAATCTGTACATTAATGTCATTGCCCATATTGATGCCAGCTGTCATTACTTCAGGATTCCTTGAAAGAGCTGCCTTAACATTTGATTTATCCGTAGTGAGCTTTACCAAGCCTGATCCACAAAATAAACTTGTCTCAGATGCAAGAATTCCAGCACCACCCATTCCAGCCGATCCAGCACATATAAATACCTTTCCAAAATTACCCTTATGACTATCTTTTGGTCTTTTAGGTAAAGAATTTTGTAATTGTTTAAAATTAAAGCTTTGTGGCATGAAAAAATGTAATTAGATTAACTTATATTAGATGCTATAAATTTATTCCTCTAAGAAATAACCAATTCTATCAGAATGAAATGAGCCCATAAAAATCTTTCCATTGTAAGGAATTGCGATTGTTGGTAATCCAAAGACTGTTTTAGAAAAAGAATAAATAGCTGTTCTTTTTAAAGTCTCATCATTCAATTGGTGAACAGAAAAGGGCAGAGAACAGTTTGTTTTTTCTGCGCAGTCACCAAAGTCATTTGCTTGCAAATCTAGAGAAGTTAACCAAATAGAGTTATCTTTTAAAAAAATGTTATCAGGACTTTGAATAAAATAACTACCTTTTTTTATCTTATTATCAAGATCATAAACAGATAGGTTGTCTCCTTGATTATAATTAACATAAAGAAGCCCAGCTCTTTCATTAAGGAGTATTCCATTGGGACCACTCCCATCAGTTCCTTCTATTTTTGTAAAATTATCTCCATTCCATAACACTATGTGGCCTGAGATGCTTTTGAAAAGTGAGTTCATTAACCACTCTTGCATTGTTATTGTTCTCTCATACATATGTGATGCATAAAACGAACCATCGGTTTTGAGAGCTATATCGTTAAAATAATACTTATCCGGAACTTTAATGCATCCTTTCCAGACCATATCCCATGAAAAACCATTTTCTTTGAGCTCAAACATTTCAATTGATTCAAATGGAGAATGATTGATAACAGCTAGTTGATATTTTCCTTCATTATTTTCTACAAGGTCTATTCCGTGAGGATTAAATATATCAGCCTCATTTCTTAGGCAAGAAGGATCTCCCCATGAGTTATCTTCAAAAGTTATTTTCGGGACTATTTTTTCATAATTACTCATGTTCATCAAAGCAAAGTAACCAGGCGCATGTTCTGCATAAGGACCAATCCCTCCAAACTCAGAAATAAAGAAAAATTTATTATCAGGAGTAATCACAATATCTTCTGGATTAGAAAAACCACAAATGACTTTAATAAGGCTATCTGATTCACATTTACTTATATCTTTCTGTGGGCCTATGTAATCAGTTGAAACTACTGTAAGTGAAATAAATAAATATAATATTGAAATTGGAATTGTTATTTTATAATAATGTTTTATAAATATTTCAAATGCTTTTGCAGCATTTTCAGGGAATAGAGTTAGCCAAACACCTTTTAAAAATGATAACAGGCCCATGATTATAAAAATTATTGACCATAGTCTATCCGCCCAGTCGGGTTGAAGGAAACCAACAAAGAACAAAGCAGTTCCAATAAGGATAGCTAGATAACCAGTATTTTTAAGATTATTAAAAAGGTATATGCGAAGGTTTATGTAAAGAGGCTTAATTAAAACTAACACACCACAGATTAAGAAAAAGAATGCCAAGTAGTAGTTCATAAATTAATCTTTATATAAATGCTCCTTAATAATACTAACAAGTTCTAAAGGCTTGTCCAATGGAACATGGTGAGCAGCACCAGGAACCTCTCTAAAAGACATAATGTCACCATAGGTATTTTTGATATTCTCTAAGATATTTCCAGAAGTTAATAAGCTATCTTTGCCGTGTATAAATATTGCAGGACACCCAAATGAAAATGTATAGCCAAATAGCCTCTCTAGACTGCTAAACATTACATCATCAAATTTCCATCTCCATCCTTCACCATTATTTTTAACAGAATATTCAGCAATATATCTTAAATACCAATCATTTAGACAATCTTGTTTAGGCATCAATCTGAATCTTTTTATAATATCTGTCTTATCTGAATAGTACTTAATCATCCTAAGCGGGGAAGAGTGCTGACTTGGATCATAATCAGGAGGTCTTATAAAAGTATCAATAATAATAATGTTGTTTATTAGATCTTTTCTTTCAGATGCAACATAGCCAGCAACATGACCACCTAAAGAATGGCCAATAATAAATATATTTGTGATATTTTTTTTAGTTTTTTCTTTTTCAATAACAGAGACAATACATTCTCCAAAATCCTTAATAGCATATGAGTCTCTGAATGAGGAATCACCCATGCCAGGGAGATCTATTGCTACTATATTTGAACAATCTCTAAAGTGAGGTGCAATGGGATCCCACCATTTTTTATGAGCACCTGTTCCATGAATTAGGACTATTAGGTCCTTACTTTCATTTTTAGAATCCCAGCTTGAGTAAGATATATCTCCACGTGGATTCTTAATTATATCTGAGCTAGGCTCATCTTTTATAGCATCTTTGAACCACTGTGGTGCGTGAATAATATCTTGATTAAGATTGTTAGTTATTTCCATAAACAGTATTCTAAGCTATAAAAAATAAAAATATGAATAAACTTAACTTAACTCCAGCAGCAACTGTTCTTGTACTCAAAGATTCATCTCATGGGATGGAAGTTCTCATGGTAAAGAGGTCTAGTAGACCTCCTTTTGGTGACTTGTTTGTTTTCCCCGGAGGAAAAATTGATCACAGCGATTTTAATAATAAAATAGAAGATTTATGTGAAGATATAACTGATAAAGAGGCATCAATAAAGCTTGGTTTGGATTCAGGCGGTCTTGCATACTGGGTAGCTTGTATAAGAGAGTGCTTTGAGGAAGTTGGCATTTTGCTTGCAAAAAAAAGGAATGGCGAAGACCTTGATTTAGATGGATCAGATAAAAGTAAGTTTCAGAAATATAGAAAGATGCTTCTTAATAACGAAATTGATCTATATAAAATTTGCTCAGAAGAAGATCTAATTTTAATGCCTCAACAGATAGCTCCTTTTTCACATTGGATTACACCTGAAATTGAAACAAGAAGATTCGATACTCGTTTTTTCATTGCTTATTTGCCTAATAATCAAACCGGAGAACATGATGGTAGTGAGCTTATAGACAGTATCTGGATTTCTCCAAAAAAAGCACTTGAGAAATCTCGTTCTGGAGAAATGCCAATGATAATGCCAACAATAAAAAACCTTGAACAATGTGCTCAATTCGACCTAGGCTCTCAACTTCTAGAAAATCAAAAAGGCCTATCAAATGAAGATATTCCCCCAATTTTACCTAAATTTTTTAAAGAGGATGGTGAGTGGAGAGGCTTACTCCCTGGTGATAAGGGGTATGAGGACCGTTAAATAATATGAGTTTAATTACAAAAATAACTGCTCCTAATCCAGGTGTTTTCACCGGAGGCGGGACTAATACTTATCTAGTTGGAAAAAATGATTTGACCCTTATTGATCCTGGGCCAAATATTTCTGAGCATTTGGATGAAATAATAAAAGTAGCAGATGGAAGGATAAAAAGAATTTTTGTTACCCATACTCATACCGATCATTCACCAGGCGCACTACCTTTATCTAAAATTCTAAATGTCCCAATGTATGGTAGGTTGGTAGATGGAGAGTCATCATGGGAAGACGAAACATTCGTTCCAGATATTGTATTAAATGATAAAGACATTATTGAAACAGAAGAATATACAATCGAAGTCATTCATACTCCTGGACATGCATCCAATCATTTATGCTTTTTAATAAAGGATACTAAATGCCTTATAACCGGTGATCATATTATGGATGGATCTACTGTTGTAATAGGGCCACCTGATGGCAATATGACAAGTTACATTGATTCTTTAGAAAAGTTACAAGATTATGATATTGATTACTTTGCACCTGGACATGGCAATGATATTCATGAACCAAAAAAGACAATTCAATCAATTATTAGGCATAGGTTAGCACGAGAAGGAAAAGCTTTTAGAAGACTGAAGGAAGCCGGAACTTCATCCCTAGATGAATTAACAAAACTTGTCTATGACGATGTATCTGAAAAGCTTCATCCTATAGCAAGATATAGTTTAGAAGCACACCTTTTAAAGCTTATCGATGAAAAAAAGGTTAAGAAAGATAAGAATTTATTCGAAGTAGTTTAATCTTTGTTCTTCTTTAGGATCTTCTCTTCTATGGCTTCTATGTCTATATCATCAATTGAATCAACTCCATCATCAGGCAGTTTCTTCACTTCCTTATCAATTTTAAGATCTATAGATGAATCCCCAAAATCAAAAGTTAGCTCCCTTACATTTTTCGAAATAGTATCATCAACACAGTCATCTTGATCATATGACTCTCTCGTCTCACCTTTATCATTAATGGGATAAGGTCTTTGAGGTGGTGGCATCTGCAAGCATTTAATAGTCGCCGCTGGAGAATAATAGTCAGTATCTGAATAAAGCTTGTCTAGTTCTTTTGGTGATATGGAGCACCCACTAAATCCTAATAAAAAAAATATTACTAAAAACCCTCTCATAGACTCTGTTTATTTTCTATCAAAGATTCAACTACAGAAGGATCAGCAAGAGTAGTAGTATCTCCTAAATTAGATAACTCATTTTCAGCTATTTTCCTAAGGATTCTTCGCATAATTTTTCCTGATCTGGTTTTTGGTAAACCTGGTGCATTTTGAATAAGATCTGGTTTGGCAATAGCGCCAATTTCTTTTGAAACAAACTGTTTTAACTCAGAGCTAAAATCATCACTAAATACCTCACCTATCATTAATGTAACAAAGGCATATATTCCTTGCCCTTTAATTGGATGTTCAAAGCCAACAACTGCTGCTTCTGCAATTTTTGGATGAAGCACTAAGGCGCTTTCTATCTCTGCTGTTCCAAGCCTATGACCAGAAACATTGAGAACATCATCAACCCTTCCAGTTATCCAGTAATAGCCGTCTTCATCTCTTTTTGCACCATCTCCTGTAAAGTAGATATCTTTGTACATTCCAAAGTATGTATCAATCATTCTCTGATGATCTCCATAAATACTTCTAATTTGACTTGGCCATGACTGCTCAATAACCAAATTTCCTGCGTTAGCACCCTCTAAGGCATTTCCATTTTCATCATAAAGAGCTGGCTTAACTCCAAAGAAGGGGAGAGTTGCTGAGCCTGGTTTCGTTGGAGTTATTCCCGCTATTGGAGAAATTAATACTGAACCAGTTTCAGTCTGCCACCAAGTATCAATAACCTCACATTTAGAATTTCCAACAACACTATAGTACCAATCCCAAGCTTCGGGGTTGATAGGCTCTCCTACAGTTCCTAACAACCTTAGACTCCCTCTTTTTGTTTTTTTAACAGGTTCATCGCCCTGAGCCATCAATGCTCTTATAGCAGTTGGAGCTGTATAAAAAATACTTATATTGTGTTTATCACAAATTTCCCAGCATCTTGATGCTGAGGGATAGGTTGGGACTCCTTCAAACATGAGAGTTGATGCTCCATTTGAAAGAGGGCCATATAAAATATAAGTGTGTCCAGTAATCCAGCCAACATCTGCAGTGCACCAATACTTATCTTCGGGCTTTATGCCAAAAAGATATTTAAAACTTATATGAGCGCCCAAAAGATAGCCTGCTGTTGTGTGAAGAACACCTTTAGGTTTTCCTGTTGATCCTGATGTGTAGAGAATAAAAAGAGGATCTTCTGAATTCATTGGTTCGGGATCACAAACATTAGAGACATTTTTTACAAGATCCTCATACCAAACATCTCTATCCTTATTCCATTCTATTTCTCCACCAGTTCTCTTAACAACAAGAGTATTTTTGACATTTGGACAGCCTAGCAAGGCCTCATCAACATTTAACTTTAATGGAACTTTTTTACCACCTCTCAGGCCTTCGTCAGCAGTAATTACAATTTTACAATCAGCATCGAGAATTCTGTCTTTTAATGATTCAGGAGAAAAGCCACCAAAAACAACAGAGTGAACAGCTCCAATGCGAGTACAGGCAAGCATCGCAAACGCAGTCTCAACTATCATAGGCATATATATACATACTCTAGAGCCTTTTTCTACACCAAGACTCTTCAAGACATTAGCAAATTTACATACCTCATTATGAAGCTCTTGGTAGGTGAGCTCCCTAGAGTCAGTTGGATCATCTCCTTCCCATATCAATGCTATTTTATTTGCGTCATTCGCTAAGTGCCTATCAATACAGTTTACGCTGATATTTGTTTTACCACCTTCAAACCATTTAGCATCACTAAACTCATTATTATGAGTAGTTTTAAAATCTTCAATCCAGCTTAAGTTTTCTTTTGCAAGCTCTTTAAAAAAAAGCGCAGGATTTTCTATAGATTGTTTATAGAGCTCTTGATACTCACCAAAATCTTTAATAAATGGATTAGATGAATGCTTAGGCTCATAAATCTTTTGAGACATGCTTAAATGATTGAGGGTTGAGGATTAATAAAGTTCTTGCCCTTAGGATTAGACATTATTTTTGTAATAAGTGATTCATAATCACTCTCATTAGATTCTAAGTTGATGTCTGCTGCATTGATTATTAAAAGTGGAGCTGAGCTATAGTCTAGAAAAAATCTTGAGTAAGCATCATTTAATCTTTCTAAATATTCCAGAGTTAAATATTGCTCATTAATATTACCCCTCTTTGTAATCCTATCTTTAAGCACATCAATGGGAGCCTGAAGGTATATCACTAGATCAGGGGTAGGAGCATCCAAGGTGAGATGGTCATAAACCTTATCATATAAATCCATTTCTTCATTTGACAAGGTAACTTCAGCAAACAATCTATCCTTTTCTATTAAAAAATCTGCAACCCTAACTGTTTCAAAAAGACTTCTTTGTTTAAGATCTTGAATTTGTTGCATTCTTTGGAATAAGAAGAAAAGCTGGGTGGCTAAAGCTGATTGACTTGGGTTCTTATAAAAATTTTTGAGAAAAGGGTTCTCTGCAGGCTGCTCTAAAAATGAGTCATAATTAAATGTTTCTGCTATTTTATTTGCAAGAGTCGTTTTTCCAACACCTATCGGCCCTTCGATTGCGATATATTTTGGAAGTGGAGCTTCTTTAATAGCTGGGTTCATTTATTACGTATAGTTTTTATCCTAGATTATCTTAACTCTCTATAGAATCCAAATATTTTGGCAGATTCTTCATCATTTTTTTCATTCATTTCAGCAATAATAGTGCCTCTAAGCGAATCATCATTTTTCTGAAAATCGGTCCACCATTTTCCAATACCACTCTTATCTCCTGCAGCTCTTTCCCTGACTAAAAGGAAATCATATGCAGCTCTGAATCTTGGGTGTCTAATAGTCTTGTATGGTTGACTTCCAATTCTGCTATGGAGTTTCAATTGAAGGACCCAAATATCTTTTATATAGCTTGAAAACTTTCTTGGTATAGCTGTAATTTTTTGTTGTTCTCTTAATACACCATCCATGGATCGAAAGAATTTTCTTATGTTAATCTCCCCATTTTTAGAACATTTTTTTAACAATGATGGCCATAATAGTGCTGCCATAAGAAAGCCTGGCGTAATTGACTGTTGATTTTTAACTCTATCATCTGTATTTCTTAGCGCATGTATCATTACACTGCTTGCAAAATCATTTCTGTTTGGATCAGAAAGTATTAGATATTTATTCAAATGAAATGAGCATAGTTTTTCGAAGTTCTTCTCACCCATGCCATTTAAAAATATTTTACAAAATTCATCGAATAGTCTGGCATTCGATATACTAGATAGTAAATGACCTTTGTCATATATAGCATCCTTAACTAAGTTATCAATTTTAAAATTTAATTTATTACTGAATCTTATAGCTCTTAAGCTTCTAACAGGATCTTCTTCGAACCTTCTCTGTGGATCACCAATAGAAACAATAATCTTTTTATGAATATGCTTTAAGCCACCATTATGATCCTCTATTTTCTTAGTAACTGGACAGTAGTAGAGAGCATTAACCGTGAAATCTCTTCTATGACAATCCTGTTCTAAGGTGCCCCAATTATTATCCCTAATAATTTTTCCAGTTGAGTCTGTTACAAGGTTTTCACCATCTTCTTTGTCCCCGCCAGATCTAAATGTCGCTACCTCTAATAACTCTGTTCTATTAAAAACGTGAACTAGCTTAAATCTTTTACCAATGATCCTGGACGCTTTAAAGGTCTTTCTAACTTGTTCTGGGGTAGCATTAGTTGCTATATCAAAATCTTTGGGTTCAATTCCAGTTAATGCATCGCGGACACATCCTCCAACGAGATAAGCCTGATAATTATTTTTTTGTAGATCCTTGACGACAGATATAGCAAATTTACTTATCTTGTTATTATCTATCAAATCTATTTATGAGTTTTTTTATTAAAGTGATTTAGCCATTTAGCTGTTTTTCTTTAATTTCGTCAAGTGTTTTGCAGTGTATGCAATGAGTAGCAGTTGGCCTTGCTTCAAGTCTTTTTACACCAATTTCATCTCCACAAGATTCACACCAACCATAATCATCTTGTTTAATTTGTTCAATAGAAATGCCTATTTTACTTATAAGTTTTCTTTCTCTATCTCTAGTTCTTAATTCAAATGCAAATTCTTCCTCTTGTGATGCCCTATCAACTGGGTCTGCATATGTCTCACCTTTTGTTCTTAGATGATCAAAGGTTTTTTGCATTTCATCTTTAAGGTGCTCTTTCCATAGAAGAAGAACAGCAACAAAATGTTTTTTCATTGCAGCACTCATATATTTTTCACCTTTCTTTGACTTATAAGCAGCAATTTTTGATTTATTATTTGCTATGGTTGCTTTCTCAACCTTCTTTGCTGAAACTTTTTTCGCTGGAGCTTTTTTAGCTACTACCTTTTTCGCTGGAGCTTTTTTAGCTACTACCTTTTTCGCTGGAGCTTTTTTTACCGTCTTAGATTTTTTTTCAACCATGTAGGAATTTATAAATTTTTAGGGTGGAGAAAATATCAGATACTGAAGAAATTAGCTAGCTATTTTTCAATTTATTTAATACTTCTGCATAGCCATTACCGGTTAGTCTTGGCCCAAAGGTCTCAACAACCTTCGAAGATGCATAGTTTGCAAATTCAGCACACGTGCTAATGCTATTTCCCTGAAGATAGGCATGCATAAATGATCCAGCAAACATATCTCCAGCTCCATTGGTATCTATTGGAGTAATTTTCTCTGCAGGAGCAAGTTGTTCACCACCATTTTCTATAACAACACTTCCTTCTGCTCCTTTAGTAATAGCAGTCATATATGATTTATTTTTATAAAAAGTTACGGCTTCTTCTAGGGTTTCTTTCCCAGAGAAGGCAATAGCTTCATCATCATTACAAAAAACCATATCTAGTCCATAAGATTCTATTAGATCAAATTTATCTTTAAAGCCATGAACGATTCCTGAATCCGATAGTGATAAAGCTTTTTTTACATCCTTGTCCTTAAGGTGTTCAAGGACAGAAATAACAGCATTAAAGTTATCGTCACTCGTTACCATATAGCCCTCAATATAAAAAATCTTTGAATTTTCAACTACATCAAAATCTATATCTGATTTACCAAGAAACGCACTCACACCAAGCATGCTACTCATTGTTCTTTTTGCATCAGGAGTTACTAATATTAAACATTTACCAGTAGGCTCTTCTGTATTTTCAGAGCTAACTCCAATATGCTTTACGCCTGCTGATCTAAGGCTTTCAAGATAATTTCTTCCATCCTCATCATCGGAAACTCTACAAACATGATGACAGTGTGATCCATAGTTTGCTGCAGCAACCAATGAATTTGTAGCAGATCCACCACAGTCAGAAATAGATTCCGCTCCCATTTCAATGAGTTTACTAATAATGGGTGCCTGCTCCTCAGCAGATGCAAGGGTCATAGAGTCAGCCTCAAGACCAACGCTTGATAAAAACTCATGGCTAACCATGTACTGTGTATCTACTAAAGCATTGCCAAGGGCGCTAATATCATATTTCATTATGTATTCCTTTTTTTATAATTTGCTCGACTACATCAAGCGTTTTATTAATTTCATTATCTTGATGCATTGCGGATATGAAGCCTGCCTCATATTTAGATGGCGCAAAGTAAATACCATTCCTAATACATGAATTTAAAAAATTAGAAAATAGCATGTCATCTGATTTAGAAACATCATTAATATTTTGAGGGAGCTTATCAGAAAAGAAGAAGCCAAACATGCCACCAATTTTATTAACAGAAAAGGGGATACCTGACTCTGCCATTATTGATTTCATTCCATCTAATAGCATTGATGCATTATCTTCTAATTTTTGAAACGGATTTTTATTTATGAGAAGTTCTAATAAAGCACCTCCTCCGGCCATCGCAAGTGGATTTCCTGATAGTGTGCCAGCCTGATATACGGGCCCAGAAGGAGCCAGATAATTCATGATTTCTTCTTTGCCGCCAAAGGCGCCGACTGGAAGACCCCCACCAATCACTTTACCAAGAGCAGTCAAATCTGGTTTAATTTTATAAATTTCTTGAGCACCTCCAAGTGCAACTCTAAACCCACTCATTACCTCATCAAATATTAAAACAGAGTTGTTTGATGATGTTGCCTCTCTCAATGTTTTTAAGAAGTCTGCTTGAGCTGGAACAAATCCCATATTGCCAGCTATTGGCTCAACAATAACAGCTGCAAGATCATCTTTTATCTCATTAAAGATATTTAAAAATTGTTCTTTATTATTGTATTCACAACTAAAGGTATATTTTGCTAGATCCTCAGGCACCCCAGGAGAATCAGGTAGACCAAAGGTTGCAACGCCTGAACCAGCTTTAATTAAAAGTGAGTCAACATGTCCATGATAACAACCATCAAATTTAATTATTTTATTTCTTCCTGTAAATCCTCTTGCGAGCCTTATGGTTGTCATAGTGGCCTCAGTACCTGAATTAACCATTCTTATTTTTTCAATGGAGGGCAGACACTGCTTAATTAACTTTGCTACATTTGATTCTAGACCAGTAGGAGCACCATAACTGGTTCCTAATTCAACTTGAGTTTTTATAGCCTTAACTATTTCAGGGTGAGAGTGACCCATAATCATTGGCCCCCAGGAACCAATATAATCTATGTATTCATTGCCATCAGCATCATAAAGATATGCACCAGAAGCTTTCTCAAAAAATATAGGATTGCCATTAATATTTTTGAAGGCCCGCACAGGAGAATTAACACCTCCTGGCATAAGTGTTTTGGCCTCTTCAAATAAGGCTATAGATTTCTCAATTTTATTATGTGTCAAAGGCAATTCCTTAAATTTGTTTTTCGATATGATATCAATTTAATTGAAGCTATGTATTTAATCGGTTTGAAAAATTATTTACATCATCCCAGTTTGTAAATTCATATGTATTTTTAATATCAGTAGGCCCTTTTGTTATCCACATTATTAAACGAATCATATGCTTATCAATAAAACCGTACTTTGGATAATCAATCTTGCCAGCAAATACAGCTAATCTTTTTGGCTTCCATGTCGATAAATTTAAGAATTTTTGCATGTAGGGATTAGTTTCAGGTGTATTTTTTTCAGGTTTTCTTGCTACAACATTTACAGAAAAGAAGGCGCTATCTTTGTTTTCAAGAAGTGAAGAATTTTCCTCAATAAACTTATAAAGCTCAGGTTTGTGCTTTCCATATCGTATGCTTGCACCAATAATAATTTTATCAAATTGAGTTAAATCATGCTCTTTTGCTTTAGATATATGCACAATTTTTGAAGTATCCTCGACATGAAGATTTAAAAGAATTCTTTTACAAATTTCTAGGGTTTGACCATCAGTTGTTGAGTAGATTATTAGTGCAGATTTCATAAATGTATTTTATATTGTTGTTCATTAAATTTCATGACCAACTCCAAATATAGTATATTTAAAAAATGATTAGATATTTATTTATTGCAGCCTTATTTATAAGCAACTTTTCATATGCAAATTCTATAGCTTCTGAATGTTCAAAAATAAGCTCAGATAAAGAGCGTCTTAGTTGCTATGACGAGATATTCAAAGAAGTTGACCAGGTAATACCTAATAGCGCTGAAGAGAAAATTGCTGTGGCTAAAACAGCCGAGAAAAAAACTGAGATTAATGAACCAAAAGTAAATAAAAAAATATCGAAGAATGATGATAATTTTGGACTTTCCTACCAACAGATAAAGAAAGCTCAAAAAATAGAAGATAGCGAGGCAATTCGCTCAAGAATAATTAGAGTTACTAAACAAGTGAGCAGA